>Ga0326727_10006878_pt1 | contig 30680 bp, 24 predicted proteins | sample MB2enrmetagenome_FD_207643 | JGI IMG/M metagenome (GOLD analysis project Ga0326727, IMG submission 207643) | Lab enriched peat soil microbial communities from McLean, Ithaca, NY, United States - MB29MY | ecosystem: Environmental > Terrestrial > Soil > Wetlands > Peat | place: USA: New York... | reverse complement strand
CTCGGCCGGAGCGCACCAGAGGATACCTCCGATGGTCCGTCACCGGTCGTCCCGGGGGTGTAGCTCAGCTGGTAGAGCGCCACGTTCGCAACGTGGAAGTCGGCGGTTCGAGTCCGCTCACCTCCACCAGTATTCTTCCTAGTCAAAGGCCATCTTCGTCAACTGCTAGATCTGGCTGCTCTCCGTCCATCGCGCGTTCATCGCGCGAGCCCGGCATGAACCGGCCGCTAAGACGATCCGCTGCGGCCTGGTCAGCTTCAGGCACAGCCTGAGCGTAAAGAGCCAACGTCAGTCGCGAATCGGAGTGGCCCATGCGAACCTGCGTTGTCTTCATGTCTGTCCGATCCTCCACGAGCGCCGTGGCCATCGCGCGCCGAAGGTCGTGAAACCCCAGATTCGGAAGACCTGCCGCCTCACGAGCGGGCGACCAAACGCGATTGCGCCAGTTTGCGTAACGGAGGGGTCCTCCTTCGGGCGAGACGAACACGAGCGCGTCGCTATCGGCCTCGGTCAAGCCCCTCCGGCGGAGGTGGTCCGCCAACAATTCCCGCAATGGCGCCGGCAACGCAATGGTTCGGCGAGAGGCAGCCGACTTCGGTGCATCGAATACCGGGCGCCCCTGGGAATCTCGCGTGATGGTCTCGTTGACCGACACGGAACCGCTGCCTAGGTCCATACGTCCCACACGCAGCCCGGCGACCTCCGAGAACCGCAGGCCCAGCACAGCCCCGAGGTAGACCATGGGCCGGTTGCTCTCGTCCATCGCCGCTACCAGACGAGCAAGATCCTCAGGAAGAGGCATGGATCGTTCGAGCGGCTGGACGCGAGGGAGCTTCACGTTCCGACACGGACTGCGTCCTATTCGGTCGGTCATTTCCGCGTACGCGCAGAGCGACCTGAGGACGCCGTACGCGCGCCTCACCGTCCTCGGTGCCAAACGCGCGGGAAGGTGATTGACCAACGACTGAACGTCGGTCTGCACGACCGAGTCGATTCGACGATCGCCAAGCACAGGAAAGATATGGGTCCTGAGGTGATACTCATCAGTGGCCCGCGTGTCAGCGCGCTTTGCCGGGTTGGAAGCCAGCCACTCAGCACCCAACTCTCTCACCGTCACGCGGCCACGGCCTGGATCGAACATGACCCCGCGGAGCCGGTCAGCCTCGGTCGTGGCGGCATAGGCGTTCGCCTCCTTCTTGCTCGCAAACGTGCGAGTGACCACACGGCCACCGATCCGGGTGCGGACGTCGTAACGGGTACGAGAATCCGACAGCTCCCGCTTGAAGGCCGACGCATCCTGACGCCCCTGGTCGGTGTTACGGAAGGCCTTGGTGACACGACGGTCACCATCCCTGCCGCTGACTCGATAGACAATCTGCGCCACGACCAAGACGCTACGCCGCGGGTATAGACCTTCGACTCGGCGAGCACGGCGGCCCGACCCAGCAGCCGGTCGCTACGCCTGACCGATCGACGGGAAGTTGACTGTCACCGTAACGCTGGTCCCGACCGTGATCGAGTACGACGTGCCCTTTGCAAGGTTCGTGACGATCTCGGCGAGCTTGTCCAGGGTCGTTTGATCCACTTGTCGGGCTCCTCGATGACGGAGCCGATTGGGACCGCCAGACTGTCTGGCTGATCATGCTGGAAACCGATGGCCTGGTTGATCGTTCCCGTTGCGGCCATCGCCTGGCCAAGCACCCCGTGCGCGCAACACCTTCAGCCTTCGTACTTGGCTGCACCTGAGGCGCTTCGTCGGCCTACGCCAGACTGTTTCGGATGCCCGGCGCTAGCTCTACTGATACAGCGGAGCGCGGTTGCTCGACGGTGGCGTCGCCGATCAACCTGTTGACGAACAAGGACAGCGAGGTCACCGGCACACGCCTGCACCGGCCGATGCTGACCGACTGGAGCTCACCACTCGCCATCAGCTCGTAGATGGTCGTACGTCCGACCGACAGCCGGCGGGCGGCCTCTTCGGGTGTCACGAGCAGCTGGTCGCCGGTGATGCAGGACTCGTTCATGAGGGCCTCCGCGCGGACAGTCACAGCGCTGGCCCGTCAACGGTCACCAGAAGGGCTGGGTCAGGGGTCATCTCGACAATCGCCGCGTGGGTCGCGAAGCGCCTTCCCGCCGGGAGTCGGCGTGAAGAAGAGTCCCTGCGCGAGGGCGACGATTCGTGTGCGGCCCATGCGCGCGTGAGCGCGTAGCCCGAGTCGAGGATGCGGATCGCCTGACGCCATCCCACAGCTTCGCTCTGGCACACCCGCTCGACGACGTCACCCGTCTGGCCGTAGCCGAGGACATGCCAGATGCCGTCGTCGAGATGCAGTTGCAAAGAGGGAGAGCGGTCGAAGTGGTCATGGGAGGCCAGCCGAGCTACGTCGTCAAGGCTGTCGTGGGCGCGGGCGGCCTCGATGGTGGCGAGGTGCCGGGTCGTTCGCGATGACACCGACGCCAGGTGATCGTCATGGGTGGAGCGGAATCGAATCATGGCGCGATGGTGCGCCCGGGGACTCACAGCAGTGCTCACAGGACTACTCACAGCAGTGCTCACAGACGAGATCGCGGCACGCAGTGGAAGGGCTTGCGCGCTCCGGCAACTCACAGCAACACTCACAGGACCACTCACAGGACCACTCACAGTCCCTGGTCACAGCCCTGTGAGTGGAGGGATTGGTCGAATCGTCCCGTCTCATGGATCGGGTTGTCGGGGAGGCCGGGCCACAGGGAACCGCGCAAACTTTCTCCTCCTGTGAGTGTTGCTGTGAGTGTTGCTGTGAGTACCTGGGCGCAACATCGTCGTCGTCCTGCAAGAGAGGAGCGACGAAAATGCGCAACGTGGAACCAACCCGCACGGATCCGCTGCCGGGCTCCACCGGTGATCTCGCAGCTGGTGTCTGCGCGTCGCTCTCGCGTGAGTCCGAGCTCGCGGAGGGCCACGTCGAGTCCCGTCACCTCTAAGGCCGGTCGTGCTGAGCGCGCACAAGCTTGGGGTAAAAGGGGTCGAGTACTACGTCTCCTACGCCGGGCGCGGCGCGGAGGGCTACTGGCTCGGGAGAGCCGCCGCGTCGCTCGGCCTTGTCGGTGCGGTCGACCCGGGGGCGTTCCGCGCCCTCGCGAAAGGCGAGCACCCCGACGGGGGTCGGCTGTTGGAACGGGTCGCCACCGACCACACACCGGGCTGGGACTTCACGCTCTCGGCGCCGAAGTCGGTCTCGCTCGCCTGGGCGCTCGCCGACGAACCGCTACGCGCGGCACTTGTTGAGGCGCACCGTGGGGCGGTCAAGGCGGCCTTCTCGTTCCTCGAGGACGAGGGCGGCCGGGCACGGCGCGGGTTCGGGGGCCGCGACGGGCACGTCTCCGCTGGGCTCGCCGTCGCCTGCTTTGTCCACCCTGCCTCGCGCGAGCTCGACCCACAGCTTCACACACATGGGATCGTCTGCAATGTTGTAGAAGGAAGCGACGGGCGATGGACCGCGCTCGACTCCCGCATGATCTACCTGCACCGACGCGCGGCGGCTTCGATCTATCGCGCCGAACTTCGCGAGCGCGTCGCCGAGCTCGGTGGCCAATGGCTTACGCCGGACCGGCGCGGCCTGTCCGAGCTCGATGGCTTCAGCCGCGAGGTGCTGCGAAGTTTCTCGCAACGGAGGAACGCGATCGAGGCGGAGCTCGAGCGCACCGGGCGATCGGGGCCGAGGGCGAGCGAGGCGGCGTGTCTCAAGACGAGACGCGACAAGGTAGACGTCGAGCTCGTAGAGCTGCGCGACACCTGGGCGGAACGTGCCCGGGCACTCGGGGTGACCCGTGAGACCGTGACCGCACTCCTGGACGGGACCGACCGGCGCGTCGCACCGACTGCTGCCGAGGTGGCCAGAGCTCGAAGCGAGCTCGTCGGGGCGGCGGGGCTCACCCGCGCCCAGGCCGCGTTCACTCGCGACGACGTGATCGTCGCGTGGACTGAGCGGTGCACCCAAGGCGCTCGACGCAGCGGGCTCGAAGGGCTCGCCGACGACACCCTCGCCGATCCCGCCGTGGTTCCCCTCGTCGTCGCGGATGAGACCGGGCGGCCGCTCACAACCGACCGTCCCCGTGACAGCCATACGATCGTCCGCCTCGTGCGCGCGCCGGCGTCGGGGACTGCGACGCTCACCTGTGCGCATCGCTACTCGACCACCGAGATGCTGAACACCGAATCGCGCCTCCTCGCCCTCGGGCGTGCGGGGCTCGGGAGAGCCTGCGGGGTTGCAGACGCGGTGAGCCTCGAGGCGGTGCTCGCTGAGCGGGGAGATCTCTCCTTCGAACAAGCGGCGATGGTGCGGTCGCTGTGCAGCTCGGGAAACGGGGTCGAAGTCGTCATCGGCGTGCCCGGTTCGGGGAAGACCTTCGCCCTCGACGCGGCCCGGCGAGCGTGGCAGTCGTCCGGCTACCGCGTCTACGGAGCCGCGCTCGCGGCGGAGGCCGCCGCCCAGTTAGAAGCGGGATCGCGGATACCCTCGGTGACCCTCGACCGGCTTCTCTACGAGCTCAGCGCGCCACAGCACCTGTCGCATTACAGCCTCGATCGTCGCAGTGTCGTGGTCGTCGATGAGGCCAGCATGGTCGACACCCGCCGCCTCGTGCGACTGCTGGAGATCGCAGAGCGCGCCGGTGCGAAAGTCGTGCTCACAGGTGATGACCGCCAACTCCCCTCGGTCGAGGCGGGTGGCGGCTTCGGAGCGCTCGGCCGCGAGCTCGGTGCGACCAGACTCGGCTCAAATGCGCGCCAGGTGGCCGAGTGGGAGCGCTCAGCGCTCGATGCTCTTCGCGAGGGCCGAGCCGGTGAGGCGGCCGCGGCCTATTCCCATCACGGACGGGTCCATAGCTCGACCAACCCGTCCGAACTGATCGGTGACATGGTCGAGCGGTGGTGGGCGGCGCGCGAGTCCGGCGATGATGCCGTCCTCTACGCCTACGCCCGCGACGCCGTGCGAGTGCTGAACGGCCTTGCCCGCCACCATGTCGAGGTGGCGGGTCGGCTGTCGGGCCCCGAGCTCGTCGTCGAGGAGTTCGCGCCGGGCGACCTTGCGCCCCGTACCTACCGGGTGGGTGACGAATTGTGCTGCCTGCGGAACAGGACGCGCCTCGGCGCCGCGCGCGACCCGTCCGGCAAGGGCGTGCGCAACGGCACACGCGGCACCGTGGAGTCGATCGACTGCCAGTCGCGAGAGGTCACACTTGCGACGAGCGACGGCCGCATGCTGCGCTTGCCCGCCGATTACGTGAGGCGTGCCACCGACTACGGGTACGCGTGGACGCTGCACAAAGGACAGGGGCAGACGGTCGGCCAGGCGCAGCGGAGCGACGCGGGTGAAGTGGCACGACGCAGGGGTCGCGCGTTCGTCTTCGGCGCGGAGGGCCTAAGCGCCGAGGCGGCGCTCGTTGCGGCGAGTCGTGCAACGGACTCGACGGAGCTGTTCGTGGTCACCGAGCCGGACGAGACGGCGAGCCCAGGCGATGGGGACGAAAAGCTGGGCCGGGCGTGGAGCCGAAGCGAGCAGCAGCGACTCGCCCTCGACGAGCTCGAGACCGAAGCTGAGATCGCCCGTCTCGCCGGAGAGTCTCGGGGGGCGCTCGGCAACGAGCGCGACACGCTCGTTTCACTTATCGGCGCCGGTCCCGCGCTGGACCTGACGACGCGCCAGGTCGACGCTTCCCGTGAGCTTGGCGTTTCCCTCGTGCAGCGCGCCGAGGCACGTGAGGAAACGGGAGTGTTCGCGACGATGAGTGCCACCAGCGAAGGCGTCGAGCGCCGCAACCTGCAAGGTCCCTACACAGCGGCGCGACGTCGCCTTGCACGCGCGGAGCGCGACGTGACCGAAGCGGCCGAGGTGAGCGAAGCGGCTGATGCCGCGCTCTCCGCTCAGCAGTCGGTGCGCGCCGTTCTGGGTTCTGACGTGCGCAGTGCCCTCGACCGTCTTGAGATCGTCGATTCCGCGCTCGCCACGCTGCGCCGCCGCGAGATCGCTACGTGGAGTTCGGAGCCACCCGAGTATGTCGTCGCCTTGCTTGGACCCCGCCCGAGCGATCAAGGCCGCGCGCAACGGTGGCAGCAGGGCACCGTCGAGATCGAGGACTGGCGGCGCTCGCTTGGCGTAACCGATGGCGCAGATTCGCCTAACGCCTGGACGCGTGCGCTCGGCCCGCCGAGCGAGGGTTGGGAGGGCCGACGGCGCCGGCACGTCGTCGCGAACCTCGTGGCGGTGCGACGCGACCTTGGTCTCGACGAGACCGATCGTGCTCGGGCCGTGAACGGCGGTCCTTTGCTCGACCCGGCGACGACCGCGGTGCTCGCGCGAGGTAGAAGTGGCGAGTCACCGTCTGTTCCTCGATTGCGGGGTGCTGCGCAACTCGGGCGGGAAAGGTGAGCTCGCGTGCCTCAAGCGGACGTACAGCCCTGACGCAAGCGTCGTGACAAACGAGAATGGGGAAATGGCGCAACGAGAGTGGAACCTCGAAGTGTTCGCAACCGACACCAGCATAGAGCCGTTCTCGGTCTTTGTTGACGAACTCGAAGACTTCGTGTGGGCGGCCCTCGACGCGGCGTTGCGTGCGGTGCTCGCCGTGCGTGGACTCGACCTTGTCCGAACCGAGTGGCTGAAGTCACTCGGTCAAGGTCTTCACGAGTTCCGAATCCGCCACGACGCCGACGAGATCGCCAACATGTTCGGAGGTGGTCCGCGCGCGGCGCGAGGGCCAAGGCACGTGATCTTGTTGCGCGTCTTCGTGCATTTCCACGGTGACCGAGTGATCCTTCTACTTTCCGGCTACGACAAGGGCGACGACCCGAGCGAGCGGCGCCAGCAACGAGAGATCGCCGACGCACGTCGGCACCTCACCGCGTGGCGCCAGCAAGAGGCTCAACGCGCGGCCGAGGAACGAAAGGGTCATCGCTAGACCCGACGCACGCTGGCGATCGCATTTGACGTACTATGGGTGAAAGCCCATACTGATCCGAGGAGGCGATATGGCTCGTAGCTATGAAGAGGCTTCGGCGACCCGCCGTGCGCGCCTGTCCATCGCGGCGCGAAGCGACGGGGCGGTCTTCGAGCAGACCTACCGGCTCGCGGTTCAGGTTATGGAGCGACGGGAGCTCCTCGGTCTCACCCAGACCGAGCTCGCCGAGAAGACCGGCATCGACCAGGGCGACATCAGCAGGATCGAGCGCGGCTCGATCTTCCCGAACGAGAAGACACTCCTTCGCCTCGCCGACGCCCTCGGCGCGGAGTGGCGGATGGTCGACAAGGCGACTGCCTGAATCCAGCTCTGAGCCGGTGTCGAGCAACGGAGAGTCCTCGTACCTGAACCAAGTCGACGCGTCCGCCCACGAAGCGCGCGAGCGCCTCGAGCTGGCTCGTCGCATTGAAGACTCGGCCCGCCAAGCGCGCCTGGTCTCGCAGGCCGTTGGGGATACGGGCCGTCCTTACTTCATGGGACGCGCCCGTGGCGAAGGCGGACAAGCTCTGGAATGAGTTCGGCGACCCGATCGCTGGTTTGCTCGGTCCCGAGGTCACGACGCAGGTGCAGCAGGTCCGGGCCGTCCGCGCCGTGCTAGCGGCGACGCTGCTCTCTGCTGCGGGCGCAAACCTGGAAGTAATCATCCGCCTCGCGCAGAACAACCTGCCTACCGGCTGGTGCCCGCCCGAGCGGTCCTCTCTTGGGCTACCGGCCGACTCGCGCGAGTTTCCTGCCGCAGCACTGTCTTCGGCGAGGATATTCGTACCCGCCGCGGAGCTCTGGCTGTTCGGGTCGCGAGCGACTGGAACCAATCGGGACGACCCTGATTTCGACCTTTCTGCTGATCTTGCCGGACACCGTGCCGGAGAACCTGGCCGGACAGGCGATGGGGCAGGTGTGGCAGACGGCACAGCCACGCGGCCACGTTTTTGATCATCAGAAGATCGCCGCCGCGACATGGTCGGGACCGGACGTCGTCAACACGCCGCTCGTGAACGAGGTCAAGCGGTTCGGGGTCCAGGTGCCATAGTGACTGCGCTCCGCGAACACGGTGCGATCGTGAGTGTCGTAACGCTCGAATGTCCGCACCTGGCGTCGTCGCCGGCCGACTCCTGGCACCCTGTGCATACCGTGTGAGGCTCGGACGCCCCTTGTTCTGAAGCCGATTCAAGCCATCAGAGGATGTCCAGAGACGTGTCCCGAGGTCGACCCTGCCGCTCCCCAGTGTTCTGGCCGAACTGAGACACCCGCAGCCGTAACCGAACCCAGCAGGGTGAGATTAGGCCAACTCTGCTCTCCCGTGTCACTCCGGCTGGACGGCCAGGGCACCTTTTCGTTTCGAGACTGCGAGTGCCTCGACGATGGGCGGGGCGCACTCGGACGCCGAAATGTCGTCGAATAGCTCTGCCCGTGACACTCCCGAGATCAAATGGGCGACTAGCCAACTGGCGCACTGCGCACAGTCCGCGGTTCTCACCCTCTGGGTCGCTTCCTTGCGGTACGTCGACTTCCCGGATCGCAAAGCTCCCTCCAAGGTATTTCTCGGGTTGTCGGAAGCTCCGGTTGGAGATCCTCTATCTAGCTTGATTTGATGTCGCACGGCGCGCACCGTCGTCTCGGAGAGCCCGACCTCCCGAGCGATCTTCCTGTTGGAGTCCTTGGGGAAAGCGAGAATCAGCGCGGCGGCCTGCAGACGGCCCATCGTCGAGTTGAGCGGCCGCGTTCGGCCGTCAATGCCGACGCGCTGTCCGAGGTCGCTCGTCGAGCTCGCCCTGCGGCGGTTGGCCACCGTGTGGGGCGACAACCCGCAGATACCTGCGACGGCGCGATCGGAAAGGTCCGGCCTCGTTGCAAGGATCTGGCTGACGGCCTGGAGCCGTTCCGCAAGGCTGAGGGGCTTGCCGTGGGTCGTGTTAGCGCGCACCCCGAGGAGAAACGCCTCGTCTTCGGTCCCGTGGAACAAACGAGCCTTGATCGAGGTCTCGCCTTGGAGTCGGGCCGCAAGTACCCGATGGCGGCCGTCTATCACCGCCATGGTCTCAGCATGGACGAGGATCGGTGGAAGCTGATCCACCTCTGCGAGCACTCGGGCGTGGTCGAGGTCCTCGGGCACCAGCCGCGGCGACTGAGCAAAGATGAGGGCCGAGATTGCGACGGGCACGTCGTCAGTCGACGCCAACCAGCCCAAAGTCTGCCGCCCGGCTTTGGTCGGCGAACCGTGTGCCGACACGACGACTCCTCTCCGTCTCGTCACTCAGGTTGAAGGACCGTCAGCACGCGCGACCCAATGATGTGAGCGCTGGAGTCGCCTGCAGGCCGGTGCCCAGAATGGCGTAGGCAGCGCAGGTCTCGGATCGGCGGAGGTGCGCAACCGCGCGAATTGCACAGTTGCGCGCCGGTCTCGCCTTGGAGTGGTTCGGTCGGAGTTGCTCCGCCGGGCAGGACCCTTGCCCCTCGCTGTCCTTGCCGTGCAGGAGGGCTCTGTCCTGGCAGGCCGGATGCTGGTACCGGTCATGTGAACCCCCAGGTGCGCAAGTTTGCGAATTCACTTGCAACTCCAATGGTACCGGTTTATGACACTCATCGTGTCCAAACGGGCACTGAGAGTGGGGAGCAGTCTGAGATGGCAAGGGTGACTGACAGGTGGTATGGCAGGCAGGAGTTTCGAGACGGGTTCCTGGCAGCGCTGACCAAGGCTCCGCGGGCGCAGCGGCACGGGCGCGCTCGAGCGGGATTGAAGTACGCGGCTACGTTTGCCGCTGTCGCGGTGGCAGCCGCCACTCTTGTGACGCTACCCATGGAGGCTCTCTTATCGTCGGGTGCCGCTGCTCAGCCCATAGTCACGACTGCAAGCGAGGCCTATGTGCTGGTCTCTTCGCCCGCCGAGGTCGAGACCATCGACACCACGACCGGGGTTGAGGTCGGCTCGCCCACTCCCCTCGGCACGCAGACCCCAATCGCCTTCGCCCTCTGGACGAACGGTGTGGCGACATCGGAGTTGGTGGTCATCGGGGATTCGAACGGCTCCGGCTGTGTTTCGGAGTTCAGCCCGGGGGCGGACTCGAGCGGGAGCTTCATCTCCTGCGGTCTACCTGCCGACATAGATGCCGTTGCCGTCACCTCCGACTATGCCGCGATCGCCGCTCCGGAAGGGGTGTACTTCCTCAACATTGAGACCAGGTCGATTATCGGCAGTATTGGGGGCCTGCCATTCGACGGGTATTCCCCATTCAACAAATCTTGGCTGGTGTATATCGCGGTCAATCCTGACGGCGAGGACATCTACCTGTCGCAACAGGAAACCAACACCGTGGTCACGCTCGATCCCTACGAATACGCCCCCTATTTCCAGGTGTTGGGCTCCTACACCGGCAATTTCACTTTCACCCCGACCTTTATGACCATATCTGCCGACGGCACGACTGCCTATGTCTCGAACGGGGAGGGCATCAACGTGGTGACCCTTTCCAACGGCGACTTCAACTCGTCAGGCACACAGGTCTTAATTGACGCTGTAGCCGGGGAGTCGGCGCTCTCGCCAGACGGAACCTTGCTTTATGTGTCACTGATCGGTAGCGACATAGTGGACGTCTTGAACACGGACCCCGCTTATCTAGTGGGCGGCTACTACACCGCGATCTGGCCTGGGCCGTTCGCCCTCAGTCAGGACGGTGCCGCTCTGGCCCTCGGCTCGGCCAACAGCTCAGCGCTGGACATTATCTCGAATGTGACCGGTTCGGTCGAGAACGCCGTCGCGCTCGACGGGACGCCGGTCGCCGTCATCAATGCGTACGACCTCTCACTCCGCCTCGAGGCCTTTGTGGCGATGAAGGGGGACAACGAAGTCTTGATGCTCGACACTTCCGACGGTTACTTCGATCAAGAGGTGAGCCTCGGCTCTGGCGCTGAGCCGGCTGCCATCGCCGTGAGCCCAGACGGCGCCTATGCCTATGTCGCCGATGAGGGCAACAACACCGTCTCCGTGTTGCAAACGGACAACATGGACACCTCCAACAACGTTGACATCGCCACGGTTGGACTGCCCGCTGGCTCGGCACCTGACGCGATCGCGGTCGATCCGACGGGTGATCGTGTGCTCGTCTCTGACATGGCGACCGGGGAACTCTCCGTCATCGACTCGAACCCGAACGACGGCGCTAACTACTTGACGGTTCTTTACACCGTCTATCTCGACGGCAGCGGCACGAGCAGCTCGACCATGAAGCCGAATGCCGTCGCCATCTCACCGGACGGCAGTTACGCCTACGTGACAGATGGCGGGACCGACGAGGTCACGGTCGTCTCCCTCACCTCGCCGGGCACCTATGGGTTCTCCTCGAACCTGACTTCACTCGGCTTCGCAGGCGAGCCTCAGGACATCGCGATATCGCCGAACGACCAAACCGCTTACATCACCGACGCGCCCTCGAGTGGGAACGGCTATCTGCGCTACTACCAGATCGACCCCCAAAATGACACTCTCGTTGGCGGCCAGGCGATCACCGTAGGACAGATCCCCGTGGCCGTGGCGCTCTCGCCGCAGGGACAGAGCGCCTATGTGACGAACTCGGGTGCCGGAACCGTCTCGGTCGTCAGCACCTCTGCCGACTCAGTCACCGCGACGCTCACCGGAGCGTCGGACGGTGTCAGCGTCGCCGTCACCCCCGACGGCGGCACGCTCCTCACGGCTGATGGGAGCGGGAATCAGGTTTCGCTCTGGAGTGTGCCAAGCAGTGGTGCCGGTGGGGAACTTTCGACGGGCTCGGGCTCCGACCCGCAGTCGGTCGCCGTGAGCCCCATGTTCAGCGGGCCCTCTAGTGGCGAGATCACCGGGTCCGAGGACGAGCCCAACCCCTCGGTCGCTGCGAGCGGCGGGCTAGATACCGTCGACGGCGTCAACACCGCCACAGGCGGTTACGTGCTCAACCTGGGTGACCTATCGCTTCCTGACATCGGGCTCAGCCTGAACCTCACCCAGTCCTACGATTCCCGTCGTTCCTCGATCAGCGACCCCTTCGGCTACGGCTGGTCCTTCTCCTATGGGATGAGCCTCACCCAGAACGCTCCGAGCACCGGCTCGAGCGGATGCGCCATCACGATCACCCAGGAGAACGGCACGCCGGCCGTCTTCACGACCTTCAACACAGACCAGCAGCCGTGCCCGACATCGGGTTACGCGCCACCTGCATGGGAGCAGGCCTCTCTCAGCCTCGTGTCCAACTGCTACAACGGCGACGCGTGCTGGGATCTAACCCGCGATGGGACTGACCAGTACTTGTTCGACCAGCCGACCGGCGAGCTCGTATTCGAGAAGAACCCGGACGGGAACACGATCACGCTCGCTTACTCCTCGGGCAAGCTTGCCAGCGTCACGGGCGAGAGCGGCCAGCGATCGCTCGCTTTCACATGGACCGGATCGAATATCACCGAGGTGAGCGACTCGGCGGGACGCACGGCGACCCTCGGCTACTCGAACGGTTACCTGACGGACCTGACGCTCTCGGCCTCCTCGACGGGCGATCCGACCTCCCATCACTGGCACTTCTCCTACAACAGCTCGAACTTGTTGTCTGACTGGTGGAACCCCGACAACGAGGCGAGCTACGCCGGCAACACGGCCGAGGCCACCCAGATCACCTACAACACCTCGGGCCAGGTGACCCAAGTGGTCGACCCCGATTGGGTCTTCAACTGCACGGGTGGGACGACAGGATCCGATTGCGCGCCGACGACGACCTTCGCCTACCCGGCATTCGACACGATCACCGACACGGGGAGCGTTCTCGTATCGGACCCGAACCAGAATTACGACGTCGCCTCCAGCGTCTACGGTGGCGACGGGGATCTCACCCTCGACCGCTACGTCGACGGGGTGCTTGTCGAACAGGCCAAGGGCTACGGCTACGAGCTCTCGAACACCTCGCCCTACACGAACTACCCGAGGAAGACGGCGATCACCCACCTCCTTCCAGATCCGTTCACCTGGCTTTCCTCCGAGAGCTTCGATGCGAACGGGAACATGACACAGACCACTTACGACGCCTCGGGCAACACCATCGAGACCGTCGACCCGATGGGGCGAACGACCACGTATCTGTACAACCCGTTCAACGAGCTCATCCAGAAGACCGACCCGATGGGCTATGTCACCAGCTACTCATACGACGTGCAGGGCAACGAGCTCACGGTGACTGACCCTGACGGAGACGTCACCTCGTACGCCTACAACTCGAACGGGACGAAATGCGCCATGTTGAACGCGAACGGGTACGCGAAAGGCGACAGCCTCACGGCGTGTCCGAGCGGATCGGAACCGTACGAGACCGTCTACGGCTACGACGCCGAGGGAGACCAGATCTCTGTCACGGTCTACGACGGGACGGGAAACACCGTCTCGAACACCTACGTCACAACAGATCTCTACAACTCAGCAGGTGAGCAGTGCGCCTCGCTTACCGCAGACGGTTACGCGGCAGGTGACCGCCTTCCGAGCAGCTGTCCGACGGGCGGGGCTGCCTATGAGACCGTGGAGACCGCCTTCGACGTCTTCGGGAACGTGCTTTCCCAGATCTCCCCGACCAACGCCAGCGGGGGCACGACGACCTCGGTCTACGACGCCGACGGTACTCAGCTCTCCCAGACGACTCCGAACAACGTCACGTCGACCTCGACCTATGACCCAGACGGCCACCTCTGCTGGACAGAGCCGCTCGCCGTTTCTGGCGCCGTCTGCGCGTCACCTCCGACCGGGGCCGGCACGGAGACGACCACCTACTCCTACGACCCAGACAGCAACCAGGTCTCCTCGGTCGCCCCGGACGGGAACGCCTCCGGTCCGGCCTGTCTGTACGAGACGACCTCGAGCTTCAACGATCTCGCCATGATCTTGTCAGAGACGACGCCGACTGGGGGCACCTCGTGTGCCAACGAGACGACGAGCACCACGAGCTACACCTACGACGCCGACGGCAACCAGCTGACCTCGGTGGTCTCTCCGCCGCCTCCCGGACAGAGCGGGGACGTCACGACAACCTCGACCTATGACGCCGACAGCGAGCTCTGCTGGAGCGACGTGGCGGCAGTGACCACGCCGACTTGCGCTTCACCTCCTACCGGGACCGGCACGGAGACGACGACGTACTCGTACAACGCGGACGGGCAACAGGTTCAGACCATCCCGCCCGACGGGAACGCCTCCGGGTCACCGACGAACTACGCCACGACGAGCACCTACAACGGCTCCGGCGAGCTCACGAGCCAGGCGGTGCCCGCAGCCACGGGCTCGGGAGTCGAGACGACGACGAACTACTACGACGCCGACGGCAACATGATCGCGGTGACCGGTCCGAACGGGAATCCGAACACGTGCAACCCCGTCACGACATCGGGATGCGCGGACACGACCTACAACGTCTACGACGAGCAGAACCGCGAGCTCTCCACGACCAACCCGAGCGGTAACGAGACCCAGTACACATACGACCCGGACGGGGTTCAGCTGACTGAGACCCAAAGCAGCTCGACTGGCACCTACACTTACAATGGCGCGGGACAGGTGATCCAGATCTCCTACACCGACGGGACACCGACTGTGAGCTACCAGTACACCTCCGGGGGACAGGTCTGTTGGATGTACCAGGGTTCTTCGACGAACTCGTGCAGCTCACCACCGAGTGGTGCAACGACGTACACCTACGACAACAATGGGCGGCTCGTTTCGACGACGAACGCCGCTGGGGCGACCGTCACCTACGGCTACGACGCCAGCTCCAACCTGGCATGTGTCAGCTACCCGAACAGCTCGGGCAACACCTGCTCGTCGTCTGGCACCCCCACCGGGGTCGTGCGCTACACCCACAACCAGGAGAACCAGCTGACCTCGCTCACGGACTGGGCAGGCAACACGCTGACCTTCTTCTACAACGGCAATGGGCAGGAGTGTTGGGTCTCGACCTACGCACCGGCCTCGCCCACCTGCACACCGTCGTATCAGAACGGCTACGTGACGACTAAGTACAGCTACGACGCGCTCGGCAATGTCTCCGGTGTGCAGACGACGACCGGCAGCAGTCCAACGAACCTGCTCAACCTCAGCGTCGGAAGTCGTGACGCCAACAACGACATCCTCGCCGAGACTCCGACCGTCGGCACGACCGCGGAGAATACGGACAGCTACTCCTACAACCAGACGGTCCAGGTGGCTTCCGGACCTATCACCGGTACTTCAGGCAGCACGAGTTACGCCTATTTACCGACCGGCAGCATTACCGCCGACACGACGGCGTTCAAGACCGCTGGTTACACCGCGGGCGGGGCGCTGTGCTGGACCTACACGGGGACCTCTTCGAACGCGTGCACCTCGCCGCCATCGGGTTCGACCGTCTACACAACTAACTCCAGCGGGGAGCGCACCGGGAAGACGCCTTCCTCGGGAAACTCGGCGAGCTACGGGTGGGAAACCGAGAGCAACCGGCTCAGCTGCGCTAATACGAACGGCACGACCTGCTCTACCTCGAGTCCCACCTCCACGACGACTGTCTACACCTACGACGGGAACGGACTTCGAACCTCCGCCAAGATCGGTTCGACAACGACAAAGTTCACGTGGGGATCCATCGCCAGCAACTCCGCCCTTCTGTCGGACGGCACCTGGGACTACATCTACGCGGGAGGCGCGACGCCGATCGAGCAGATTGCAACGAGTGGCTCGAGCCCGACGGTAGACCTCCTTCTCTCCGACGAGAGCGGGAACGTCCGAGGTCTCGTGCAGCTTTCTTCTGGGACGCACCAGGACCAGCTCGTCAACTACACCGACTACGACGCCTACGGCAATCCGATCACGAAGTCCGGCGGCGCCGTCGAGGCGGGTGGTTTGACGACTCCCCAGACCACTTTGAATGCGAACTACGTCGGCTCGACGCCGTGGGGCTTCGGGGAGGGCTACACGGACTCGACCGGTCTGGTCTACCTGATCAGTCGCTACTACGACCCGGTGACTGGGCAATTCCTGAGTGTGGAGTTGACGGTGGAGCAGACCGAAGAGCCCTATCTTTACGTGGGTGACGATCCCGTGAACGCGAGCGACCCAAGCGGCCATGCGGAGTGGTCTTGCATTATTTTGGTCACTGATCCGTCGTTTAGCGGCGGAACGAGTAGATATGGATCTGTCAGCATTAGGGGTACTCAGACATGCATTGGCACAGGATGGGCGCCCGAGGATATAAGGACGGCTATAATTAATCCCGATACTGATGAGATACTCGCCGGTTGGAATGTTGCTCGCCCGACAGACGTGAACTTTGTGAGTGAGAAGTCAGAGGTCGCATGTAAAGGCACACATAGAACGACTTTCCTGGGCGTTGCGAATGGCCTTGCAGCCGGTGGTACTCGCAACCAATATGTTGAGTCGCAGAACGCCCGAACATTTGCTTGCACTCCGTAGGCTCGACAACGAGGAGATACGGCGGATATGGAATCGACTTCACGGCCGAAATATGACAGAAGGCTAGGTGTTGCCCGTGGTGTTGGAGTGTTCGGTTCTCCTGGATGCGAGGACTCTGACCGACTTGTGGCGGTGTTGTCTGCCTACAGCTCTCTACGTGAATGGACTACCCAGTGCGGAGTTACCCTAACCGACGACTTGTCGAGCCTTGTGGAGCTGGATCGATATCTCGACGCATGGAAAGTTGACTCAACTATCTCGCCCATCCTGCAGAACGAGGTTGGCCTCTATGTGGGAAGCGTCCTCGTTCGGGGAACGATCGGTGCCCGGTGGGACGTTATTCCCAATGGCCAGCCCGTTATCGCTTTGATAGATGGAAGACACGTTGACGTTTTGGCGTTGGTTGGCCAACGCCTTCGGGAAGGCAGCCCCTCCCTAGCAGCCATTTTCGAGGATGCGGCCGGTTAAAGTCTCGCCGTCATTGATTTGAGTGAGCGCACAATCTGGTCCAGCGATGGTTCCACTTCAGGTCTTAGTAGCGGCCAACTCCGTCAGCGAGCTCGAGGCAATCCAGGATCGAGCCCTGTCGAGTTGATCACGATCCGTAGCGATACTCCCAGGCCCTCCGGAGCAGGCATGATGGTCGCGATGGGTTGTGAGACAAGGCGCTGTCGGCGTGGCGAGCCCTTCCCTTCCGGCTGGCACCTCGGCGGTCGGCGCCGGCGCTGTTGCAACCGCAGCCCTGGTAGGGGGCCTGTGCCCCACTACGTAGTCGGGCGCTACTACGACCCGCAGACGGGACAGTTCCTGTCAGTTGATCCTGACGTGTTACAGACGCAAGACCCGTATGGTTACGCAGGTGATGATCCAGTCCAGAACACAGACCCTGATGGTGAAGCGAGTGAGCCCTCACCAACCGAGGGGGAACTTTTTACCGCCTACTATGAGAGCGCTGTCACCTATTTGTACGAGGACGCCCTTGGTTACTGCACCTTCGGAATCGGCCATTTGGTGAACGGGCTGAACCACTGCACGCGGGCGGATTTTTCGATAGTCGCCAAGCTGATTCATGGAAATAACTATCCGGCTACCCGCGTTCAGGTCATCCAACTATTCGTGGCTGACTACACCGCCCGTGCGGCGAGAGTTGAGCGTGCCCTCGAGGCCGACGGGCTACGGTATTCACAATCCCAACGCGCCGCTCTCGTTGACTACGATTACTGGCGCGGGGGTTTGGGCTCGATGACGCTCAGAAGCAAGCAAAGTATCGAAGGCGCAATGTCGGCGGCGGGTTACCCGCGAGGGGAGGCCGAAGCGACGTTGTTCGAAACGGGAAAGTACGAGTTTTTGGGAGACTTCGGGCCGAGGCCTACGTCGTGGCAGACATTGACCTGGAACTCGTCTTACATTACTGGTCACATTTGCTCGTCGCAGAGGACATCGACATGTTACTTCCCGACCGCATAGTGTGGGGGATCAGCGGCGTGAGCGTGATCGTTATGGCATCACTGCTTACCCTTGCTGCGCCGGAATCGTCGAACCGTCTTGTGAACGCGATCGGCGGCAGCCGTATCGCCGAGTGCGCCAAGGGGTCAGACTTTGCGATTCTTCCCAAGAGGCCCGACAGCGGCCCCGAGGAGGCGTTCGGCAGCTCAGTCTCGATGTCGGGATGCACGATCGTCGCCGGAGCGCCGGTCTTCGACGGAGGTGCTGGCCGAGCGTATGTCTTCGAGGGAGATGGGCGGAGCTGGAGACAGGTCGCTGAGCTCGAGACACCTCCGAAGACGACGAGTGGCGGGTTCGGAAGTGCGCTCTCCTTCGGTGCCTCGGTGGCGGTTGCAGGTCAGACGATCGTCGTCGGCGCACCTGGGACTGTCGCTCAGCCTGGGCGGGCCTTCGTCTACGCGGAAGGGAAGAGCGGATGGCGGGAGGTTGCACAGCTCCGTAGCCCTGACGACCGACCTGGCGACAATTTCGGTGCTGCCGTTGCCGTCTACGGCAGGACGATTGTTGTCGGTGCTCCGTTGAGCAGCAGTGGCGCTGGTCGCGCCTACGTGTTTGTCGAAGCCGCTGCCGGAGGCTGGCGTCAAACAGCGGAGCTCGCCGAGCCAGGCGCTGCGGCCAATGATCGCTTTGGTGAAAGCGTGGACCTCTGGAGCGACACTGTCATCGTTGGCTCGGTACCAGAGTACAAGCCAGGCCGGATCTACGTTTTTACTGCGGCGAGCGGTTGGCGTCATCCTGTCGAATTGAAAGATCCCGCCAATGGTCGATTCGACCTTTTCGGATCGACAATAGCGATCTCCGGGAACAACGTCGTTGTCGGCGCGCCGGTGACATTTGGAACCGGGCGCGCATTCATCTTTACCCGAAATGCAGAGGGATGGCACCTTGCGGCAGAGCTCGGTAGTAGCGTAAGCAAGTCGGGCAACGGATTCGGTAAGTCTGTTGCCATCTCGGACAAGACCATTGCCGTCGGAGATGTGAGCTCAGGGCAAGGCGGGGCCTATGTGTACCTGCAGACGGCTAACAGGTGGTCTCGTGCTGCACGGCTCACATACGGTGCGCTAAACAACGGATTCGGAAGCTCGCTTGCTGTTGTGGGTCAGTACGCTGTTGTCGGTGCTCCTAACCAGTTGGCGGATGATGGGAGCATTTATGCTTTCTCTCTGGCCAGTTTATAAGACCGATGCTCCAGGTCTGATCGGGAGGACTCGCCAAGGGCTAAGATCTGTGAAGCCTGCTCTGCCCGCTGCGAGGGCAACTTCAGGCAGCCGCATTTGGTTGGCGCCCTTCAGGCTGCAATGAGTGCCAAGAAGTTGCCTCCGGTGAGGACGTGCTCGACCATCATCTCGATAGACCGTGATGCCTAGCGGAATCGGAGGTCGTAGTAGCGGCCAACTCGGACGCGAGACTTGTCATCATAAGCAGAACGGACAGAGGAAGAGGTCCTGGTCAAGCGGCCAGATTCCAGATCGTCTCACAGCTCCACGCCTCTCGGATCGGAGCTGTGACCTAGATGTTTACGTCAGTGAGACCGACGCCGACATGCTCCAGGTCCACGGTACTGAGCGATGTCGCAGGCCGCACCTCTTCGGTCTTGCCGAAGAGGTGATAGGTGATCTGGGGACCGAGGGCTCGATAGAACGCAGCCCGGGCAGGTCGACGACATCACCGACGGGCAGGTCCGCCAGCTTAATCCTCAAGCTCTGGTCCGTGTCCTGGAGGCGAGAGCTCAGCTCGAGTAGATCTCCGCGAGGCTGATGAGGTGGACGTCGAGGCGGGCGGCCGCTTCAGTCTTTAGGTCCTTGGCGAAACCCAGCTCCGACACGAGGATGAACTGGGCACCGGGGTCGCCCGACAGCAGTGCGCGGATTCGCTCCAACCGCCTCAGGTCGCTGACGCCGAGCTCGCGCAGCTTCGCTTCGCCGATCGCCTCGACCACCCGGCGCCTCGGGCCGCTGCCCGGGCCGAGGGCCACGATGTCGACCTCATGCGCAGCCCGCTGCTGGGCGTCGTTCACGACGGTGGTGCCGACGGTGACGACGGACCGACCGAGGAGGGCCGAGCCGACGGAGCGGACGTAGCGGCGGGCGAGCTGCTCGAAGTGGGGGCCGAGGACGAGGGACCCGAAACTCTGCTGGGAGTCCGCCCATGCCTCGGCGCCATGACGGTCCTCGTACATCGCCGCCCGGGGGTGGCGTACGACTTGGTGGAAGCGGATGATCGGATCGGCTACCCGATAGGTGGGCCGCCGCTTCCGGAGCACGTCGTCGTCCTTGTCCAGGAAGCCAGCGCGCACGAGTGCGCCGAGGGGGTGCACCACGCTCTGCTGGGAGCGGCCCAGTGCAGAGGCGATCGCCGACTCGGAGGTGGCGCCGCTGGCGACGGTCGAGAGTACGGAGAGGTAGAGGGCCCGGTTCTCCAGGCCACGCTGCTCGCCGAGGAGCCACTCGTCCTCACGGAACAGGGCGGAGGCGGGAGAGAGCACCTCGTCGACGACCCAGGCGTCGAAGTCGTCCATCGAGGAGGGCGTGCGCCGCACAAGCTCGCGGTAGCCCGGGGTCCCGCCGAGGATGGCGTCGAGGCGGAAGGCGAGGTGCGGGTCAGTGATGCCCCAGAAGCGCGCGGCCTCGAGGTGGTCGAAGGGACGCACGAGGAGGTCGGCCAGGATGCGGCCTCGGAGGGGGCCCTCGAGGAGTTCTGCCATCACCGAAATCGCCGAGCCGCACAGGACGAGGCGGACCGCGGGCCACCCGCGCTCCTGGGAACCGTCGATGGCACGCTGGAAGAGCGAAGGCAGCTTGGGGGTCTTCTCGAGGAGGTAGGGGAACTCGTCGATGACCGCTACGGCTGGGCCGATGACGTCGCTGCCCTCACCAAAGGGTGTGGCGCCGAACATGGTCATGCCGAACGCCCCGCTCGTCCGAGGCGCGAGGCGACCGAGGCTCTCGATGGCCTCGTCCCAGTCGGCGAGGGCGAGGCGACCGACGGCGAGGTGGGCGCCCAGGCGCTCACCGAGCTCAGCGAGTGCCTGCGCCGGCTCGTGCTCGAGCGCTTGATAGTAAAAGCCATGGGCTGCAGCGGCGAGGCGACGCAGCGGGTACGACTTGCCCTGCCTCCGCCGACCGTAGACAATCGCGATACGCAGTCCTGGTGCCGAGTCGGAGATGAAGTCGGACAGCTCGTCCCACTCCCGCTCCCGGTCAAACAGGTCGGCTGGTCGCGCTAGCGCCGGGCTCACGGTGATAAGAGTACAAGGCAGAGTTTGTAAATATCAACCTTGTACTTGTCGGCGTTGTATTCGCCAAGGCTCGCCAAGGCCGCCTCGTCTCAGCCGCCACCGATTGCCATAAGACAATGATTAGTTCTTCGGCGCGAAGTAGTTCGCGAATCGGGTGAGGCAAATCCGCCGGGACTAGAAAAAGCGTCCCGCACGCACTTCGTGCCGCGCGTAGTCCCGCCACCTCCTAGACGCGACTCGCGAACCAGCCGCCACCCGCAAGTCACTCACCGATTCGCACATCGCGCGTCTATCGCGCGGCCGTGGCTGTGCGGGGTAGTTCGCCAGCGTGTGGATAACTTTCTGACCTGCTGCGATATGTCGTAGCAATCCGCCGAAATCCGTCGGATCTACCTTCGCAACGTGGAAGTCGGCGGTTCGAGTCCGCTCACCTCCACCATGACATGCTTATTAGAACCCACGCCCAAAAGAATGTGGGTAAACCCTCCGGCGGATTTGTCGCGATCTTCGGCGACTAAGGCCTGATCTCGCCGTTCCCGGTAGGACACCTGAAGTGCATTTCGGGCCGCCAGGAGTTCGTCGAACGGTGGTCGAAAGACCGCCTCGTCGACTTGGTCCTGATGGACGTACAGTTTTTCGAAGATGGCTTGATTCATCAGACGCCGTTGCTCCCGCGACATCTGTCGGTACAGCCGCTGAGGATCAGCGAGCAGTCGAAGGGCCTTTTCGATCAGCCTGACACCGATCTGCAATCGCTCGTCACTCTCCCCGAGCCGTTCGGTGATCTGATCCCGCTTACGCTGGACGGCCACCAGACGCTGCCTTACCTTGTCCACAGCCAGCCCGCCTTCGGCCGCTAGGTCAATGAGATTGTCTTCCTGCGTATTCAGGCGGTCGATCTCGGTCCTCAGCTGCTGGTTCAGCAGTCCGGTGGCCTTCTTTTCTTCGCTCATCGTCTCGCTCATCCGCTTCCGGAGCTGGTCTGCTAGGTCAGCCGGGAATCGGACGTTGGCGTAGAAGTTCTCAACGGCTGTCTCCACGGCATCACCGTCTGCGTAGCGGGACTCACACAGGTGTTGCTGTTTGCGTACGCAGAAGAAGTAGAGGTAGCGACCGCCGTGGCCGTTCGCCCACTGGAGGATCATCCGCGACTCGTCGCCCCGATCGTGGCAGTGGCCACACCACAGAGCGCCCTTGAGATAGTGGTGGTGACGTCGCTTACGAACACCCCCACCGCCTCGCTCGTCAAGCGTGGCTTGCACTCGGTTGAACAGCTCCTGGCTGATGAGGGCTTCGTGACGCCCCTGGATTAGCTCACCCTTGTAGGTCACGTAGCCGATGTAGTACGGGTCCCGCAGCAACTTCGCCAGTTTTGAGGTCGAAACAGGGCCAGCAGGAAAGCGCCCTGGCCTGGTCCGGAGTCCTCTCGCCGTGAGCTCTGCCTGTAAGCTGTCCAGGCTGAAGTTGCCGGTTGCGTATAGCTCGAACGCCGTGACCATGAATGGTCCGCGTTCGGGGTCGATCTTCACGATCCCGATGTTGCGACCCTCCGACAGGTCGCGGGCATTGACGTATCCGAGTCTTGCTCGTCCGATCGTTCCGCCGTTGCGCGCCTTGGCACCCATCTTGTAGGCGATGTCAGCGCCATCGGCCTTGACGCGGTACTCGTCGACAGCGCTGAGGATTGACTCCACCATGTCGCTTTCGGGTCCTTCGCCGAGGTCCATGATCGTTGACACGATCCGAACGCCGTACTTGCTCAACTCTCGCTTGGTTATGGCTGCGTCAATGCTGTTTCGGAAAATGCGGTTGAAGTGGTAGACGACGAGGTAGTCGACGCTGTCCCTGTTGGCCTTGATCCAGGCCATCATCTCCTGGAACACGATCCGCTTGTCGATGGTCGTCGCACTGCGACCCGGCTCGATGAACTCGCGCGCAACCGCAGCACCGAGGGAGGCACACTTGAACTCGCACGCTTCTCGCTGGGCCGGGAGGGAAATGCCCTCTGGGTTGTAGTCGGTCTTGACCTGCGAAGGACTGCTGACACGCAGATAGATGACCGCTCGGCGTACGGCCACGTCAGACCCATCTTCCGAAGGCGGCGTTTTGCGGACGTAGCCGCGCGCCATCGCCGGTCTTGTCGCGGTGGTTATCGCGTTCGTCATCTTGTCCTCCTTATGTGGTCAGCAGAGCTGCGAAGGTTGGGCTCGCAGCGCGTTCGTAGAGAGCTGTGCTCGCTGATCGGATGGCCTGGATCGGCCAGTTTGTTGCCGGATACCCACAGCGGGGCACCGGATCGAGCATGCCGATCTGGTTGAGTCGGACCTGGATCGCGGCCTGGGAGACATCGAACCGCCGGGCAAGTCCAGGAAGATGCTGGAGTCCGTTGGCGTATGTTGACTTGAGCCACGGTCGGGGCATCAAGAGGCAACCTGCGAAGTAGTCACAGATTTGCTCAACGAGCATGTGACGGTCAGCTAGCGGGAAGGAACTGTAGATAAGCGCGCCGAACCGGTGGTCGAGAATGTGCTTCAACTCGTGGGCCGAGCTGAAGCGCTGCCGGACCCGAGGCTCGGCGCCATTCAGCACAACGAGCCAACGGCCGGAGGACCAGTGACTGGCTCCGGATACCGGGAATGGGCTCATTCGTTCGATTTGTACGTGTGGCAGTTCGGCGATGACTCGCTCGGGGACGGGGGCTTCGGTAACACCAACGATGTGCAAGAAGCGGTTGGCTTGAAGCTCGGCGATGCGCAGGTGCTCGCCGTAGGTCAACGGCCGCAGTGGCACGAGATCGCGCACGCTAGCGATGACGCCGCGGTTCATGCCGCCTCCTTCGGTGTGTCCGTTCCCTTGGCCTTCGGCTTGGGTGGGAAGACAGGCCGGTCCTTCGGTATTCCGTAGTAGTTGCGCAGCAGTTCGAAATAGCGTTCGAGGTCGGCAATAGCTTCGGGCGGCAGGTCGTACTTAGCCCGCAGGTACGGTTGGAAACTTGGCAGGCGCTCCGGGATGTCGTAGCCCGCCAGGCCATAGAGGTCCTCGACGGCGACGCCGAGCACACCGGCGATGGTGCTCAGGTGCTGCGGTGCCGGGTTGCTGTAGTGACCGTTCTCCAGCTTGTTCCAGTAGGAGGGATCGAGGTCAGAGGCTTCGGCAGCCTCACTCAGCGACAGTCCCATGGACGATCGTCGCGACCTTATGTAGTCACCCAATGTTTGATTACCTTCTCCTTTGGTCATTTCTCACCTCCTTTTCCTTACCTTCATTTTCTCAAAATCCTTGACGACCGTCAATCCGTATTATTGACAACGGATGGTCTGATCAGGGTTTTTTCTCACAGGCTATGTGGATATATGGTGTATAGGCAGGGACAATCCGAATCGTGATGTGTGACATCACAGACTCAAAGATTGTCCCTGCCAGGGTGGGAGATAGATCCGCTCAGCTGCTTGCTGGCTCATCTCCTTTCTGCCGGCTGGAGCGCCTTGGGGGTTTGAATCCCATGGGCTCGACGGTCGGCTTCGGCGCCTCATCGCTCGACCCGAAAAGGGTGACGAGCGCTTCGCGCCGGGCAGCGGCATCCCGCTCGATTTCCTCGAGCATGGCTTCCGCCCGGTCCGTCAGCTGCGGCTGGTGACGCTTTGATTCGATGAACTCCTCGACCGCCTGCTTGATGAGCGCGGTCACCGGTTGTCCTTCGAGCTGGGCAATCGCCGTTAGCTGAGCGTGACTGCCGTTCTCCAACTTGATAGCGAGTGTCTTCACGACGCCATCTCCCTGGTGAACGACCTGAGTACTACGTGTTGCTTTTGCAAAGCACGTCCTCCTCGGTGTGGTGCGGCTGGCGATTCCCGGTTGGAATCTCCTTCGGTTAAAGCCGCAGGCCACCGACGAGTTACCGCAGGTCACCGCAGGTGGAACAGGAACACACCGCCCTGTGTCTCCACTGACAGCAGCCATAGGTCGTTCTCCATGTCCCGGGCTAGAGCCTCGACGTCGATTCGCACGTAGTTTCGGAGCGGCTCGGATACCGCTTCGTCGAGCATGCGGTAGATACCGGTGTCCTCCAAGATCTCGTTGACGTACGCCGCCGCTGACTCCCACTTCCCGATGTAGCTGTCCTCGAAATGGCCCAGTGCCTCCTCGTCACGTCCGAAGAAATGGGCGAATACGGCGAAGGCTTCACCGTGCTCACCGATACCTCGCCCAAGGTGGCTGAGGCATTCAACGGTCTCGTGCTCTGACAGTGTGAGTACCCCGAACCCCTCGTAGTCGAAGATCGCCCACTCTTCGGCGCCAGGCACCTGCGACGTGCGCAGCAGTTGGTTGATCTCGCCCCAGATGCCATCTGGTTCCTGGTCGGCGTCAATCCAGGCACCGTGAAGGCATCCGGCGTTGTAGTCGCTGAGGCTGGCGACCCAGACCTTTGGGCTGATCCTTGGTTCCTGCTCATGCGGCGCTTCTTCATGTTCTCGCGGTGCTTCCTCGCTCATCTCCCGTTCCTCCTCGCCTTCTTATTCATCACCTCCTCCCGACTGGCACGTCCCGCATGGATGCGCTCCATGGCCATCTCCACGTACTCAGGCTTTAGCTCGATCCCCAGCCAGTCACGGCCGAGTCGCTCAGCGACGACGGCCGTTGTTCCCGATCCCAGGAAGGGGTCCAGTACTAGTCCGGGTCGCCAGGTTCCTTTGCATCGACAGCTCGGATCGGGCTGGTGACCGGTCACCGTCCACGGGGCACCACAGGAGGCACAGACCCGCGCCGGGCAGGTGGCCTTGAGGGGGCGTTCGATCAGAGTGGCAGGGAAGGTTGCGAAGTGCTGCCCGGCGAACTTGGCAGTCGCCACCCTCCAGACGTCGCCCGGGTTCTTGCCAAGTGGGTGACCACTTCGACCTTGAGCTCTTGCCTTCAACAGCCCGTCATTACTCCCGGCGAGCGGTCCTGCCCACGGTGGTCGTTTAACACTGCCGTACTTAGTTGCGGACGGCGGTTTGCTAATCGGGGACCTAGTCGAGCGATGCGGTTCGCGGATGGCGTCAAGGTCAAAGAAGGGATAGAGCGAGCGCACCAACAGGAACATCGGCTCCCACGTGGTATTGAGTCGGTCACGAACGCTGGCAGGCATCGGGTTCGGCTTCGCCCAGACCACCTTGTTACGCACGATCCAGCCTCGCTCCACCAGAGCAGTTAGTAGCCGCTCTGGCCCGAGCAGCAACGACTTTCGTGGAGCACCGAACCGTGGATGAGAGCTGTAGCTGTCGCCGAGGTTCAGCCACATACTGCCAGTGGCCCGAAGCACTCGCGCCAGTTCGTCGCAGACACCGACGAGGTGTTCGACCCACTCCGAAACGGTTGGCTCCATTCCGAGCTGTCCATCTATTTGGTAGTCCCTCAAGCGAAAGTACGCGGGAGAAGTAAGCACCACGTCGACACTCGATGACGGCAGTCGTCGCAGTACTGTGAGCGCGTCGCCGGTGATGATCTCTCGTCTCGGTATCTCTGTCCAAGCCGGTGCGCTACGGCGGCAGTAGCCGTGGGCGAGAGTTGTCGATGTCAGTTGGTTCATGAAGTCACCTCCTTGGTGTCGCTGTTGTTGATGAGTTCGCCCGTCGCCATTGATTGCGCGACTGAGTCGGCAGTTGTCACTTGGAAGAGTTGCCAGTGTTCGGCGGGAAGCTGAGACAGAGTGTCAAGCAGCTGCTTTCTGCGGTTGTCGTCCGGAACTACGAAGAGCACGGTCGGGAAGACACCCTCGGTCATCTGCTCGCGACCTGATTGCCAGTAGCGGCAGTAGGTTTTGGCCTTCCTGGCGATGACTTTCATCGTCTCGGTGGCCCGGTCGAGTTCGATGAACCAGCTATCGAGGTATTCCGCGTTTGCGGTGATGATGTACGCGTCCGGTTTAAGTACAAGCGGTGCTCCTCCCGGGCCGTGGAAGAAGCGCCAGCACGATGGCTCGGCGTCGAATCGCTCCAGATTGATCGTTCCCAGCTCCTCGAGTTCCCGAATTTGCACGTATATTTCGCTAACGGCCAGGGCGTGGCGAAGGTGATGGCTGTCTGGCGTCCATGGTTGCCACTGTCGGCGCTGATCCGGACGCAGGAGGCGCTTACCGGCCACGTCCACGGCGTAGGTCCATCCCTCCGATCCGGCCCGACGGCCACCGACGCTCCGACCCAGGCGGAAGAGCACCCGTCGTTCAACGAGGCCACTGAGGTCAAGTCGAGCAATGCGCCGTCCAGTGTCGGAGTCTTGGTAGTGCAGCCGACGTAGCTGTTGACCTGATGCCACGTTGAGTCGTTCGACATCGTTCAGCAGAGACCACTCGATGGGCCGCATCTGCACGCGCAGGGCTGTCACCTTCGCGGCGGTGACGTACGTCCGCTTGCTCACGAGAGCTCTCCCCTTATCCAGATTTTGCATAGGAGATTTGTTCGCGAATCTGCTCCGCTTGACTGCTCTGAGCAGGCGAGACGCGATCGAATGCTCCACCCGACCGGAGAAGTTCGCCGTGACATCACGAGGGACCTCCGGGACGTTGACGCCGTCCAGTTGGGGCCTCAACGCGGACGTGCTGGCGACTACGAAGCTGCTTTTCGACCTCGTCGCGAGCGACGCCGTAGCGTTCGCGAGAGAAGGCTCGAACGTCATTGGCGGAACCAGTCGGATTACCCATCGGTCGTGTCGTGGCAGTCGCAACCGCCTGGGTGGTGCCTGCGGCGAACAACTGTGCTGCAACTTCGTAGGCACCAAGCCCCTGAAGGTCGTCAGCAGTGAGTACCCCACCAAACTCACGAGCGATCAGGTGGGCGTCGCCTGCGGGAAGCTGGAACACCACCTTGGAGCGGGCGTTGGCGAGCACCGCGTGGCGGGCCTCTTCCGGAAGCTGCCCAAGATGTTGGTGCGCGAGCACCATGCCGAGACCTAGACCGCGAGCCTCTGCCAACACCGAGGCCATTGGCGTCGGCAGGTGCAAGAAGTTCTGCCACTCGTCGAGGTACGCCATCACCGGATGACGGTTATCTGCGTGCTGTGCCGCCCGGGCAAGTGTGGCGTTCCACAGTTCGGCCACAACCAGAGCGCCCAGTAGCGCTGCGGCCTCGTCGCCCAGTAGCCCGGAAGCGAGGGAGACGAGCAGCACCTTGCCGCTCTCCAATACGTCCCTTAGGTTCAGCTTCGGCTGGCTCTGGCCTATGATGCTCCGGACTCGAGGCCGCATTGTGAATGCACGCACTTTGTTGAGAACCGGCCCGACCGCCATCGCTCTTTCCGGTTCGCTCAGTGCCTCGTACCAACCCCAGAAGCTCTCCAGGCCCACCGGGTCGTCAAGACTTCCCACAAGCCGGCGGCGGTATCCGGGATCGGTGAGGATTAGTGGCACCTCGCAGAGCGTCGTCCCCTTCGCTCCGGCGAGTGTCAGAAGGGCCGCTCTAAGGATGTCGTCGAGTCGAGGCCCCCAGGAACTTCGATAGAGGTTCTTGAATAACCCAACCAGGTTCTCGACCACGACCTCGGCATGGTCATCATCAACCGACTCCAGGGGGTTGAGTCCCACCGGCCACGTCGCGTCCGCGGGATCGAGGACGACTACGTCATTCCGACGTCGGGGTGGCACCCGCTCCAAGACCGACTGCACTAGATCCCCTTTCGGGTCCAACAGGACTACGCCTAGCCCAGCCTCCAGGTCTTGAACCGCCATGTTCACGAGCAGCGTGCTCTTGCCGGTCCCAGTTGGTCCAAGCACCTGGACGTGGCGTAGACGAGCCTGGATATCGAGAGCTAAGGGTCGAAGATCACCCGGAAAGTTGCTGTCGCCGATCGCCGTACCGGACGTCGGGATCGCCGGCGAAGCCGGCACTAGGCGACAACCACCGAGGGTCAGGCCGGGCACGGCCACTGAGTCGATCGGCCAACCCATCAAGCCCGAGAGTTCTTGACTGTTGAAAGTGGCGGGCCAGGAAACCAGAGGTGCTTGCCGTTCGATCATCCGCTTGGCGACTCTTGCTTCCGAAACCATGCGCCTACCGATATGTACGCCGGGAGCGCGGCTCTCGTGCCAAGCGGTCTCGACATCCCGTAGCAACCTTCGAGCGCGTGGAACGTCGTTGCTGGCCACCCCGATGCGGGGAACGGTCAAGAGCATGGGGTGAGACTGCTTTTCGTTCAGTGCCGAGACCGCTTCAGCGTGTTGTAGAAGATCCGGATCAAGGACCTGGAGTAGCCCCGGCTGCTGCTTGCTGGCGAGCCGCGCTGGCTGGACTGGACCGTGAGGGGTAATCAGCCACTGGATGACAATGTCCTCGTCCTGTCGCAACGGCTGCAAGCTGGCGAGCAGTTTGGCGTTCATGCTCGCGGCGTTCGTGCGCACTGGCCGGCGATGATCGCTCAAGGCGTACTCGGCGCCGATGTTCAGAACTGCGAACGGCAGGTCAACGGACTCGTAGCGAACCGAAGGCATGGAGGCCTGCAAGATGTCCTCCACAGCCGACGCCCAGCTTCGGGGTACCAGTAGAAAGTGATGGATGCCGGACGGCGAAGCGTGAACTTCGATGCTCACATACGGACTGACCAGCCAACGCTTCCACCAAGGCAGCAGCAATCCGGAGAGCCCTCCCAGGAAGGCTTCGACGGCTTCTGCCTCGAGCCCCCTTGGGAACTTCAATCGATAAGCGACGAGTGTTCGCCGCTGACGCTTTGATTCGGCGGCACGCATGATGAGCAGCGTCGCGGCCAAGACGACGAGCTCCACCGCGATCAACACTGCGATGATGCAACCCCCTCGTTGTCGCGCGCCTTCACGTCTCTCACGGACACCGCGGTCCGCTTCATGGAGTGCTTCTTCGTGCGCGCTCCCTGACGTTCGGAAAGTTGGACCGCAAGCTGAAGGAGGGCCAGCGCGAACCGATCGATATCTATTCCGTCTCTGGGGCGAGCGGTAACGCGGATGATTTGGTCGGACACTTGGCACCTCCTCTTGTTGTTTTGCTTGAAGGACCGGCGGTCTCGTTGACCGCGGTCATGTAGAGGGGTCAGTAGCGCAGCGCCAGATGGGCAACAGCTGTTCGCCACTGCCCCTCTTCTCCGATATCTCAGGTGCATTGACAATTGTCAATAGCAATGTGCAGTCGGACTGCCATTACATGTGGAAAACTCAGCCGCCCGAGCGAGGACCTCGCAGGATGATTACCACCAACCCCCCGACTATGAGCAACAAGAGCAACGAGGGGACTAGCGGCCCGAGTAACGTCCAGATCACTCGAGCCGCTACCGCTACTACCACGAGCACGAAGAGGCATCCAGCCAGCTTCGAAAGCCAGGTGGACATCGGTCGCTTAGGACCCCCACGGTCGGTCAAAGCCTGACGCCTGACCGGAGTTTGGCGCGACTTTCCCTGCGGAGGCGATGCTCGAGCCTGTGACCTGGGCGAGCTGTGGATAAAGTCGTGATTTTAGGGGTGGGTGTAGGGGCGAAATGAACCTGCGCAGATAACTT
>Ga0326727_10006877_pt1 | contig 30681 bp, 24 predicted proteins | sample MB2enrmetagenome_FD_207643 | JGI IMG/M metagenome (GOLD analysis project Ga0326727, IMG submission 207643) | Lab enriched peat soil microbial communities from McLean, Ithaca, NY, United States - MB29MY | ecosystem: Environmental > Terrestrial > Soil > Wetlands > Peat | place: USA: New York... | reverse complement strand
TAGGAATATGTATGCAAGCAGAACTGAGCCGAGCGGCGCTTCGCGCCGGGCGGCTCCCCTGAGCAGCCCCCCGTGGAGCAAGATCGCCATCGAAAGAGTGAAGCAGCAGGTGAAGGGCATGTCCGTGGAGGCGCTTCTGCCGTAGCCCGCAAATCCCAGGCTTGTCAGGAGAATGGATGCTCCGATCAGACCGGCCCCTGTCGACCAAAGCTCCGAGCCGAGCCAGAAGACTGCCAGCGCGGTGATCAGGGCGCACAAGGCGGGCCCAACCCGCGCGGCCGTTTCATTGGTTTTAAAAACTGAGTAGAAGGGTCCCGTAATCCAGTAGTAAAGCGGCGGTTTCTCCAGCCACGGTTTTCCCTCGAGCGAAGGCGTGACCCAGGTGCCGCGGTCGTGCATCTCCTCGGCAATTCGCGCATAGCGCGGCTCGTCTGCTCCTGATAGCGGAAGGGAGCCCAGCCGGAAAAACAGAGTGCCGGAAGAGATTGCGATTAAAAGCAGCAGGGAAGGGAAAACGCGTCGCACAAGCGGGTATCTAACCACGGGCAGGAGCCAGAAGCCAGAAGAAAGAAGCCAGCAAAACAAAACGCATCCTGGCTTCCGGCTCCCGGCTTCTGGCTTTTTGTCTTTAGTACATGCCGCCCATGCCGCCGCCTCCCGGAGGCATTGGCGGAGTCTTTTCCTCTTCCTTGATATCGCAGACCAGCGCTTCGGTGGTCAGCAGAAGAGCTGCAATGGAGGACGCATTCTGCAGAGCGGATCGGGTGACCTTGGTCGGGTCGATAACGCCGGAGGCGACCAGGTCTTCATACTGCTCGGTTTCGGCGTTAAACCCGTAGTGGGGATCCGCATTCTGCCGGACCTTTTCTGCAACGACGGCGCCTTCGTGGCCGGCGTTGACAGCGATCATCCGGAGCGGTTCCTCGAGGGCCCGGCGGACGATGTTGACGCCCACCTTCTCATCCCCTTCGAGCTTCAGCTTGTCCAGGGCCGGGACGCAGCGAAGCAGGGCCACGCCGCCTCCTGGAACAATCCCTTCCTCTACCGCCGCGCGGGTGGCATGCATCGCGTCTTCGACGCGTGCCTTTTTCTCTTTCAGCTCGGTTTCAGTGGCTGCGCCGACTTTGATCACGGCCACGCCGCCGACCAGCTTCGCCAGCCTCTCCTGCAGCTTTTCGCGATCGTAATCGGAGGTCGTTTCCTCGATCTGGACGCGCAGCTGTTTCACGCGGCCTTCGATTTCGGAATGCTTTCCAGAACCTTCGATGATGGTGGTGTTATCTTTGTCGATGGTGATCTTCTTGGCGCGCCCCAGATCTTCCAGCTTGACGCTTTCCAGCTTGATCCCGAGATCTTCGGAAATCACTTTGCCGCCGGTCAGGATCGCAATGTCTTCGAGCATTGCTTTCCGGCGGTCGCCGAATCCGGGCGCCTTCACTGCAGCCGCGGACAGCGTGCCACGGAGCTTGTTGACGACCAGGGTCGCAAGGGCTTCACCTTCCACGTCTTCCCCGATGATCAGCAACGGACGTCCACTCTTTGCCACCTGTTCCAAAAGCGGGAGGAGATCCTTCATGGAACTGATCTTTTTCTCATTGAGCAGGATAAGACATTCGTTCAGCTCGACTTCCATCCTCTCCGGGTCGGTAACGAAATAGGGAGAGAGATAGCCGCGGTCAAACTGCATCCCTTCAACCACTTCGAGTGATGTCTCGATCGACTTGGCCTCTTCAACCGTGATAACGCCGTCCTTGCCCACCTTCTTCATGGCCTCGGCAATGATTCCGCCGATGGTCTTGTCGTTGTTCGCGGAAACGGCACCCACTTGGGATATCATCTCGCCCTTGACAGGCTTGCTCAGTTTCTTCAGCTCTTCGGTGGCTGCGGCAACGGCCTTTTCAATTCCGCGTTTCAATGCCATCGGATTGGCGCCGGCGGCCACATTTTTCACGCCTTCACGGAATATCGCCTGTGCCAGAACAGTCGCAGTTGTGGTGCCGTCTCCGGCCACATCCGACGTTTTGGAAGCCACTTCGCGCACCATCTGGGCTCCCATATTTTCCGTCCCGTCTTTCAATTCGATCTCTTTCGCAACGGTTACGCCATCTTTGGTGATGGCAGGGGATCCGAATTTCTTGTCCAGCACTACGTTGCGCCCCTTGGGGCCCAGCGTGATCTTTACCGCATCTGCAAGCTGGTTTACTCCCCGGAGAATCGCCTGACGAGATTGCTCGCCATGAATAATTTCCTTAGCCATATCTTCAACGCTCCTTATCTCTTTTGTAGGTGCTGTTTACTTTCCCAGGATTGCGAGGATTTCTTCTTCCCGCATAATGACATAATCTTGGTCGTCGATCTTGATTTCCGTCCCAGAGTATTTGCCGAAAAGAATCCGGTCGCCCGCCTTGACGTCCATCTGGGCGCGCTTGCCGTCTTCCATGATCTTTCCAGGACCGGCGGCGATGACTTCGCCTTCCATCGGTTTTTCCTTCGCGGTGTCAGGGATGATGATTCCGCCCTTGACGACTTCCTTTTCCTCTACCCGTTTTACAAGAACACGGTCGTGCAACGGCCTAACATTCATACATGTTCTCCTCTCAAAAGGGATTACTTTTATAGACTTACCCTAAACGCATAGTTTGGTATTCGCCCTGCTTAGCACTCACCCCAGGCGAGTGCTAATAGTATAAGAGCGATGTTTCCGTTGTCAACCTCATGCGGGGAAAATCTATAAGCTCTTGTTTATTAAATACATAGAGAATTACTGGCCGGGGATTCTCGCGGATGCTTGCGGATTTATCCGCGCAAACACGCGGTTAGTGCGCGGCGGGCCCGTGATTCTTCCCCATCTGCTTAACCTTTTTCGAGAGCGTGTTGCGGTGGATGCCGAGGCGGGCGGCGGTGCGGAGCAGGTTGCCGTCGTTTCTGCGCATGACCTCGGTGATAAAGCACTTTTCGAACTGCGCTGTCGCTTCGGAAAAAAGGATTCCCCTCTCAATCATCTCCGTGCAGAGGATCTCCAGTCGTTCTTTGAGGCCCAGGGGATGCTTGCCAGTGGTCTCGCTCATGCCACGCCCCTGGTCTCGTTCCAGGACTCGAGTACTTTTCTGTATTGTTCGTTGAACTTGGTTTTCAAACTTTTCGGGACAACAAGAACCGCGGCCCGGGCGCCGGCCAGCATGTAGGGAGCCAAGATGGATTGAGGCATTACCGTTTCACGCGCATTCTCGCGCATAGGGAAAGCGATGAGTGCTATGACCATGATTGAACAGATAGCCCAACCTCGAAGCAGCCCGAAAACGCCTCCCAGCAGCCGGTCCACCCACTTCAGGGAGGCAGCCTTCAAGAAGCGGTTGATCACAAAGGCGATCACGGCTCCGGTGAGGATGCACCCTAGAAAGATGAATAAGAATCCGAGGCAGCTGGCTACGGATTCGTTCCGGCTGAGCTCCAGAATCATGCCGGCAGGGACCCGGTAATAGAGACCGGCAAAAACGAATCCAGCGATCAGCGCGACCAGGCTGATGATTTCCCGTACCAACCCCTTCGTCAGGGCGGAACCGATTGAGACCAAGAGGATGACGGTAAACAGAAAATCCAGGAACGTCCACTGGCTTGCGTGCATGCGGATCTCCGGCTCTGATCAAAGAATTATAGTTTGCGTCTCATGATACGAGATTTGAGCCGCAGATTGCACAGATTTCACAAAAATTCTTTTTGTGAAATCTGCGGCTGCAGCGGGCTAGAGGAGAGATTTGCCGGTGAGGAGGCGGTAGGCCTCCATGTATTTTTCGGTGGTTCCTCGAACCACTGCCGGCGGAAGTTCGGGGCCGGGAGGTTTTTTGTCGAAGTGGATTTGCTCGAGGTAATCGCGCACGTACTGCTTGTCGAATGAGGGTTGCGGTTTACCAGGTCGATAGCTGGCGCGTGGCCAGAATCGCGATGAATCCGGAGTCAGAAGCTCATCGCAAAGAATGATGTCTCCGTTATAGATTCCGAACTCGAACTTCACGTCCGCAATGATGATTCCCCTGGGGAGCGCATATTCGACCGCGCGGCTGTAAATTTGGAAAGTGAGGTCCCGCAGTTTCGTCGCGTGGCCGAGTCCGACAATACTCGCGGCTTCTTCAAAGGAGATATTCATGTCGTGCCCGGATTCGGCTTTCGTGGCCGGAGTAAAAATGATTTCGGGCAACCGGTCGCACTCCCGCAAACCCACGGGCAGGGCAATGCCGCAGACCGCACCGCTTTCCTTGTATTCCTTCCAGCCCGACCCCGTTAGATAGCCGCGCGCCACGCATTCAATCGGGAACATCTCCGCATTGACCGACAGCATGGTGCGCAACCGCAGCACATCGCGGAACTCCTCCAGATCTGCCGGGAACGTGTCGACATCCGTGCTGATCAGATGATTGGGCACGATGTCGCGCATCATGTCAAACCAGAACTGGGAGAGTTGCGTCAGGACGGCGCCCTTCATGGGAATGGCCGTGGGGAGCACGACGTCAAAGGCGGAAATCCTGTCGGTGGCGATCAACAGGAGCCTATCGTCATATTCATAAATGTCGCGCACCTTCCCCCGACGCAGCAGTTTTAAACCTTTTAGTTCCGTCTGGATGACAACAGAGTTGTCAGACATACACACCCCCCGGTTTTGATTGCCACGGACGAGTGACAAATTGAAACAAAGGCGTGGGCCTCCATTCGCGATTCGTCACTCGCCATTCGTGATTATGAAGCTAAGGCTTGCTCCTGATGGCGGAAATCCACTCCTATGACCTTGGAAACGCCCGGTTCTTCCATCGTGACTCCATACAGCGTCTGAGCCGTCTCCATCGTATTCTTGTTATGAGTGATTATGATGAATTGCGTGTTCCGGCTCAACTCCGATATTAATCGTGTGAACCGATTCACGTTGGCATCATCGAGCGGGGCATCGACCTCGTCCAGAACGCACAGGGGACTTGGCCGATAGCGGAAGATCGCAATCAGAAGCGCGAGGGCGGTCAGCGCCTTCTCGCCTCCGGAAAGAAGCAGCACATTCTGCAGACGTTTTCCCGGCGGCTGGGCAATGATGTCAATGCCGCTTTCCAGAACATCCCCTTCATCGAGCAGCCGGAGATCGCACTGCCCTCCGGCAAAGAGAATTTGGAAGACCTCTTGGAAGTTCTGGCGAATAGCCTTGAACGCCTCTTCAAACTGCTCCACCGAGCGGCGATTAATTTCGGAGATCGCCTTCTGCGTGTCGGCGATCGATTTCTCGATATCGAGGCGCTGCCCGTTCAAGAACTGGTACCGTTGATCCAGTTCCTTATATTCTTCAAGAGCGCGCATGTTAATGGCGCCGAAGTTCTCAATCAATTCACGCAGCCGGTCGTGCGAGTTGGTGATCTCTTCATAGTCGCGCGCCCAAGCCGAGTCCTCGATTTCAGCGACGATCTCCGCAACCGAAAGATGGAACTCTTCCTGGCAGCTGCGCTCCAGGTGTTCGAGATCGCTTTCCAGACGCGTTTTTTCGATCTCGATTTTGCTGCGGATCCCCATCGCTTCTTCGCGCTTGGCATGGAGAAGCCGGAGTTGTTCTTCGAAGCTTGCCAACGCCGCTCGATCGTCGGCAAGCTCTCGTTGCTTCGCCTCGAGTTCCAGCCCCTTTTCCTGGATCAGGCGGTTGCACTCGGCAATCCTTACCCGGACCTCCTGCTGCGCGGTCTCGAGTTCTCCGATCCTCTTGGCTGCCAGAGCTGATTCCGAACGATTCACCTCGACGCGATTGCTGATTTCTCCCAGTTCGGATGAAAGCCGGCGCCGGTCGGATTCCATTCCGGACCTGCGTTCCTGCTTGACCGCATGAGCGGAGATCAGGGTCGCAAGTTCTTTGGAAAGAGCGGCGCTGTCGGCTCTGAGCGACTGAAGGCGGCTGTTTAATTCGCGCAACTCCTCGGAGCCGCTTCCGCTCCGCAGCTCTATTTCCTTAATCTGGGCGGCGGCTTCCGTCAGCTTCGCCTCGAGGGATCCTTTTTCTTCAGCCAGCTGTTGAAGTTCGGCATTGGCTACGTTTTCCGCCTGGCCTATTTTGGCGAACTCCCCTTCCAGCCGGGCAATCTCCTGTCCCGTGAGAGCCGTCTCCACCTCGAGTTTGCGCGATTCCGCCGTGAGCACCTTCAGAGTCTCGGCGGTCGCGGCCTGCTCCTGCTTCAGATTGGCAAGCTCACCCTTCGTGGCCTGGATCTTTTCCTGCAATGCATTCAGCTTTTTTCCCAGCTCGCGTTTTTCGCGCTTCAATGCAAGGAAGCCTGCCATGGACTTCCGCTCTCCCGCGGCCGACAAGGTTCCGCGCGGAGAGTAGGATTCGCCCGACAGGGTCAGGAAATTTGGGCCGGAAACCTTTTCGGCGACCCGGAACGCGGTGTTGAGGTCGGAAACCATGATGGTGGACGCGTATTCAGGGAGCGCCCGCTCGAAAGCATCCTTGACCTCCGGGTTCATGTGAAGCAGATCGTCGAGGTAGCCGACGACTCCTTCGCCGCTCACCTGCGGCCTGGCTGACGAAACATGCCTTGAGTGCCCGTTGCGAAGGGTCATGAAGGTGCATTTCCCGGCTCCGATTCGTTTGAGCCGGTCGATGCTTTGGACCGCATCTTCCCGGTTATCGACAAGGATGTACTGCAGCGGATCGTTGAGGTAGTCCTCCAATGCGGCTTCGTATGCGGGATCGGTTTCGATGTGGTCGGCGAGCGTTTTCGCCTGCAAAGCCGTTTCGCCTGGAATCTTCGTCGAGAGGAACTTCTGCACGCCTTCGGAATAGTTGCTGCGCCGGCGCTCAACTTCCTCGAGCGACGAGTACCGGTGCTGCATCAGGCCGTGCTCGTTGACCTGTTCCGAAAGCTCGGCCGACACCTGTTCAATGCGAGCCGCGAGCTGTCCGCTCCTGGCCTCACAATCTTCGCAGCTTTCCGCAACCTCATTTTTGCGCTGCGCCTTTTTCTCGTAGTCTCTGCGCGCAGCCTCGAGCTCCTCAGCCCGCGCGATACGTTCCCTGGCCTTTATTTGACTTTCTTCCTCGAGCCGGTTCGTCCGCGCCGAGATGCGCTCGAGGCTCTCCTGGCAGCGAGCCTGGAGGTTTTTCAGATCCGAAAGCTTGCCCGCTCCGGTCAGCAGGAATGACCTCAGTTCGTCGATCTGAGTTTCGGTTTGATGGATAGCCTCCTGCAGAAGTCCGCTCTTGGCCTGCTCAGAATCCAGCGCCTCCTGTTCGCGGGATATCTCGTCGGCGAGGATTTGCGAGGCATGGGCCAGACGCTCCATCTCGCGAGCCATGAGTTCCCTGCGGTCTTCCATCGCTTTCTGCTCCCGGTCAAGTTCGCCGCACCGGGCAATCAATCCCAGCTTCTGGGTCTCTTGGTTTTCCAGCGTATTCTGGGCATTTCCCGCATCGACTTTCAGGGACGCCAGATGATCTCGGGTCTGGTTGACATGTTCTTCCTGAGCGCAACAGGCCTTCCAAGCCGTTTCGCGCGAGCTCTCGGCTGCCGAGAGCTCGGATAAGGTCGTCTGCTCCTGCTCCTGAGCGGCAGCGAAACGGTTCGAGCATTCCTCCAGCTTTCTGCGGAGCTGGCGCTCTTCCATCCCGAGCTTCAGGCGCTGGATTGATCGCAACTCATCGCGCAGGCGGCTATAACGGCGTGCTTTGGCCGCCTGCCGACGCAGAGAATTGAGCTGACGAACCACTTCGCGAATGATGTCGTGTGCGCGCACCAGGTTCTGTTGCGCCAGTTCGAGTTTCATTTCGGCGGAGTAGCGGCGGCTTTTGAACAGGGTGATCCTGGCGGCCTCTTCTATGAGGGCACGCCGTTCCGCAGGCTTTGAGCTCAGGATTTGACCGATTCGTCCCTGTTCTAAAATCGCGTAGGAATTGGGCCCGAGCCCCGTGCCTTCGAACAGCGCCTGGATATCCTTCAGCCGGCATCGTCGCCCATCGAGAGAATATTCGCTCTCTCCGGAGCGATAGAGCCGCCTCCCGACCGTGAACCCTTCAGGATTCAAATCCGGGACCCCCGGTATTTCGATCGGGTTATCAAGAGAAAGGGTGAGAACCACCTCCGCGAAACCGGTAGGCTTGCGTGTCTGGGTTCCGTTGAATATAACCCCTTCCATTTTGTCCGTGCGCAGCGATTTGGCGCTCTGCTCCCCCACGACCCAGCTGATCGCATCCGAGATGTTGCTCTTTCCGCAACCGTTCGGGCCGACAATCGCGGTGATCCCTTCATTGAAAGGAATGTGCGTCCGATCGCAAAAGGATTTGAAACCAACGAGCTCCAGTTTCCTGATTTGGTTCATTTCATACCCGTAGAGAACAAAAATTCACCGCGGGGGCGCTTGTTGCGCAGAGAACGCCGAGCAAGAGCGCAAAAGGCTCCCTCACCCTCCCACCGCAGTGAAGAAATAAATCAGCGGAATCCGTGGCGTTTTTCACGGTTCCCCCGCTAGCGCAAATTAAGATGAAAAAAATTTGCCACCTGCCTGTCGTAACTTCTGAGCTCCTCGCCGTTCATGAGATGGACGCGCGCAGTCTTGAAGGAGACCATCTCCTTTTGCGGCTGAATTTTGTCGTAAATCGCCGTAGTCAGATCTGCCAGTCCCCGGCGATTCTCCCCTTTAATGAAGAGAATGGTTCGATCACTGATCGCCTGAAATGGAATTTCCCGGCTGGCGAAGGCCCCGCCAAAAAGGTGGACCAATTTGAAAATTTGCAAAGCACTCAGTTGAATCAACCGATTCTCAAGCCCGAAATCTTCCGCGATCCTGTAGGCAAGAAAATCCGATTCCGACTCAAAAGCGCTGTCCGCGACCACTGCGCGGACCTCGGCACAGGCCGCGGCTGCGCGGAGCGCCGAAAACGCGCCCACATCCACACCCCAGATACCCAGCCGTTTGGGGTTGCTCTCGGGACGGTTCTTCATAAAACTCACGGCCTGCAGCATGTCGCCGGATTCATACAGGCCCAGAGTGCTGGCGCCTTTCGGCTCCGCCCCGCTGCCGCGCTGATCGTAGATCAGCAGGTTGAATCCATTCTCGTGCAGGACCGCCGCCAGGCTCAAGGCATCCGACCGGCTCATCCCATAGCCCGGCGCAAGGATAATCCCCGGGGCGCCCTTCAGACCGGGGATCCACCAGCCGGCCATGTCGATTCGGTCCTTGGTGGGGAGGGTCACTTCGATTGAGGGGAGCAGGTAGTGGGAAGGATTCACGGCTTCCTGAACGGGATCGGGGTAGGATACCTTGTAGACCAATACGCCCAGGATCACCGCCACACCCAGAAACAGGATGAGAACCGCAGGAAGGATCATCCGGAGGAACCTTCCAAGTTGAACCTTTGCAGCCAGGGGCCGTTTCAAGTTCAGCCTCCCAACCCTTTGGCAGCTAAATCACTATCCACGTCGGCTCCAATAATCCTAGCCTGCCAGTAGATTACCTAGATGCTCCCTGTCGATTGCGCCGCTAATGAATACGAAGGCCAATATAGCACAGCCAACTTGGGAGAGCCAACGAAAAATCACAATATATCGGGGTAGGGATTATCCGGACTACTACATATTGAGGCTGGGGCCTAACCTTGGGGTGGAGTCGGAATTGAGTTTTTGTAAGTCTTCTGGGGTGTTGATATTAGCCAGATCTGCATCCTTAAACTTGCCTTCCTCTGGCCCGACCCACTTTACCACGAGGCCGTCGTCCAGAAACATTTCGATCACCTTGTTGGCTCCTCGGTTCAGTGCCTGTTCTACCGATGGCAGACACGTCCGGCGATAAACGGCGCACAATGGGTGTGCCAAACCGTCGCTGGTGATCGGAATGGCCGCGTCAAAACCCTCGGCCAGCGCAACCAGGTTCTGAAGCAGGGGGGTCTTCAAATTGGGGAGGTCGCAGGCAAGCACTATATACAAAGAGCTGGGTTCCCGGGTCATCGCTGAGTGGAAACCCGCCAAAGGACCGTGTCCCGGGAAAAAATCGGGGATTACGGGGAAATCCAGGAAGCCATAGCTGAGACAATCGTTGGACGAGATGAAGATCCTGTCGGTGACCGGACGTATGCGGTCGATCAGGATACGGATCAGGGGGCTGCCGCCTATGTCCAGCAAGGCTTTATTGCAGCCCATTCTGCTGCTTTGACCGCCGGCCAAAATGACCGCGCATACATCAGGATTGCTCATGGGAAGAAGTTAGGCTAGAGCGCAGGTAAAGATCAAGCCTAATGAGATTTCGGCTCAAAGGATTCGCTTCACCCCCAAAACTTGTGCATGAATTCCCCTATGCTCGGAAAGGGTAATTCGAAATCCCGAGCCCAAAGGATTCGATATTTAAGCGCGCTTGCTGAACCCATGGCAATCTGGGGGAAATGAGCGAATTCTGCTTCCATCCTTCTTCCGCAACCTACGGGCCATATCCGCCTGAATCGAGCTGCACGCATTGCTGACCGGACTTGGCATGGAGGTATGGAGCGGTCCTTTTGGGAACACAACCGTCGCGTTGTGCTCCCGGACTTTGGGTTCAACCCTCCCCAATTTATTTCGTAGTATCGTCGGCAAGCTAACAAGCTAACAGCTGATAGCTGACCACTGCCCCCGCTATCTGATATACTTCTGAGCTTTGAACTCACGAAAAGGTGAACGGATGATCAAACGGTGGCTGTTGGCGGCATTCGTCGCGCTTGCGCTTCCACTCCTTTCTATCCCGACTTCCGCAAAAATGGATTTTTTCAAGCTTGAGGATGTTCGGCCCGGGATGAAGGGGGTAGGCAAGACCTGCATTCGCGGCGACAAGCCGGAGGAATTCCAGGTGGAAATCCTTGGAGTCCTCCACGGAATCAATCCCGGGGCGAGCGCCGTGCTGGCGAAGTTCAGCGGCGATTTTCTGGACAAGACGGGGATATTTGAGGGAATGAGCGGCAGTCCTGTCTTTATCGACGGAAAGCTTCTGGGTGCGGTCGCTTTTTCCTATTCCTTCGCCAAGGAAGCCATTGGTGGAATCACTCCCATAACGGAGATGGTGAACGCTTTCGAGCAAAAGGGCGACGCACCTCTCGGGAACAGGACCGTTCTCAAAAAGAGCAGGCTTTGGAATTTCAATTTGCCGCTGCCCGCCCCATCGGGATTGACGAAAGGACTTTCGGTTGGGGCAGGCGACGCCAGACAGCAACCGGTTCTGGCGGCTTTGGGCGGGCATGAGCTCATTCCGATCGCAACTCCTCTCAGCCTTGGAGGCTTCGATCCGGAAACCCTGAAAGTTTTCGCGCCCCAATTCCGAGCCATGGGGATGTCGACCTTGCAGGGAGCCGGCGGCGCAGCAAAGAGTGCGGGGGAACCCGACAACTCGCCGCTTGAACCGGGCTCGAATATCATTGTCCCGCTCGTCCGCGGGGATCTCGACGTTTCCGCCGGCGGCACGGTTACCTATGTTGACGGCAACCGCTTATATGCCTTCGGCCACAGTATGCTGGAATTGGGCTTCACCGAGCTTCCCATGTACAAGGGGAAGGCCATTACGGTTTTTCCAAGCCTGGAAAGCTCCTTCAAAATCCTTGAGTGCGGAGAGTTGGCCGGCGCCATTCGCCAGGATCGGGGCACGGGAATATACGGGATCATTGGGGAAAAGCCTCGCATGGTGCCCCTGACGGTCCACCTCACGACGAGCAGAGGCGCCAAAAAGGAGTTCCACTATGAACTGGCTCGCGATCCTCTCCTCACGCCGCTGCTGGTCAACCTGACGGTCTACAATACGATCGTAGCGTCTGAACGGGGGCAGGGCTTCGCAACACTGAGAGTCAAGGGAAAGATCAACATCAAGGGGGAGGACGCTGTCGTCGTCGACAACGGTTTTTCTTCCGAGAGCAATGTATCCCAATCAGCGTCTTTATCGGTTGCGGTGCCCGTGAATTATCTGATGTCCTCAGGCTATAAGAACCTGGATCTTCAGAATATCGACCTTGAGATTTCATCGCAGGAGAGTGATCAGGCGGCAATGCTGGATTCGATCCGGTTCGGCCGCACCGAAGTGAAGGCCGGGGAGTCTCTGGACCTGGAGTATTCATGGAAGAAGATTGATGGAGAAGTCGTTGAGGAAACCTATCCCGTCAAGGTGCCGGCCAATGCTTCTCCCGGCTCCTTGGCAATGCTGGTTGCGGACGGGTCGACGCTGATGTCGTTGGATGAGCAGGAAGAGGGCGATGTTCTTATTCCCCGAGATCTCGCTCAGCTGATCAAATTCATCAACAACCTGCGGAAAAACGATCATTTGTACGTCAGGTTCTTTCGCCAGGAGCCTGGAGCGGTAGTCAAAGGGGAAGGATTGCCCGGATTGCCTCCGTCCATACTTGCGATCCTTAAGTCGGACCGCAAGGTGGGCGCCATCACCCCGATGCACACGTCAACGCTGATGGAATATGAGCTTCCGACCAGCGATTACATGATTACGGGAGCGAAGATACTAAGGCTGACGGTGAAGCCGTAAGCGGAGTGCGGAGCTTGCCGCCGCTTTAGATAAGGGTGATCGACAAGCGTCGGCCTGTCGTTTCGAGAGGATTGTCACTGAATGGAAGAAATCGGACATTTTCAGGGGACGCGGAAGCAAAGCTTGCTGACTGGAGTTTCTATGCGACACCGAGGACTCGCGCTGCTGATCATTATTCTTGCCTTATCAATCGCTGCCTGGGCGGTCACTCCTCAATTCTGGGAAGATTTTTCGCAGGATGACCTGCTGAAAGGGAGTCTGAATCATGTATCCCTGACTCCGGATGGCCGGCTCTATATGGCGTCCGCCTACGAACTGGTCTATGACACAGGCCAGCCTTACGTCTTTTCCATGGTCAGGGACAAGGCTGGCAATCTTTATGTGGGCACTGGTGACGCAGGGAAGGTCTTCAAGATCGATCCGCAGGGGAAGGGAAGCCTGTATTTTCAGTCAAAAGAATTGGACATCTTCGCGCTGGCGCTTGATGGTTCCGATATCCTCTACGTGGGAACGTCACCCGACGGGAAAATATATAAAGTTACAGGACCAAACCAGGCTTCTGAATTCTGCGATCCGGAGAGCAAATACATCTGGTCGATGATTTTTGACAGTGCGGGAAACTTGTATGTGGGGACCGGCGCAAACGGGACCGTTTATAAGATAGACAAGAGTGGACAGAAATCGACCTTCTACACCTGCAGCGACAATCACGTGGTGTGCCTTGCTCGGGACAATGGCAACAATCTGCTGGCCGGAACATCCCCGGGCGGCTTGATTATCGAGATCAATCCGCAGGGAAAAGGATTCACTCTGGTCGACACCCCGCTCCAGGAGGTCCACTCGCTGACCATGGATCGCTTTGGCACCATCTATGCGCTGGTTTCTTCCGCGAAAGGGCCGGCAGCCGCACCCGCGGCGAAACCTGAGGCCAAGGCTGTCGGAACCGCATCGACCGCTATGATTACGATTGAATCGATCATAGGGTTGCCCGACAGGAGCAAGGATACAAAAGCCGTTACCGCCCCGGGTGGAGAAAAGGATACGGCGAGCGCCAAATCGGCCGTGTATGCCGTCACCAAAGAGGGAAGCGCGGAAACGATTTACAGTTCGGCCGAGCAGATAGTGTACAACTCTGTCGTGCGGCCGGATGGGTCTCTTCTGGTCGCGACCGGTCCCAAGGGGCGCTTGCTGTCGATCGATTCCGCCAAACAGGTCAATGTCATCACGGACACTCCCGAAGAGGATTTGACCTGCCTGCTTGACGCCGGTGACGTCATTTATGCGGGAGCCAGCAATCAGGGGAAAATCTACAAGCTTCTGCCGCAAAGGGCGCAAACCGGGACTTTCGAATCGAGTGCCCTGGATGCCAAGATCGTCTCTTCTTGGGGCAAAATATCGTGGCGTATCGCCAACCCCGGCAACGCAAACATCGAGCTTTCGACCAGGACCGGGAACACGGACAAGGCTGACAGTTCCTGGAGTGACTGGAGCGCTCCCTACTCCGCGCCTGGCCAGCAAATCACGAGCCCCCGAGCGCGCTATCTGCAGTGGCGCGCGAGCTTCAAACGCAATTCCGGCAATGCGTCCGGAGCCTCTACGGATGTGCTTGAGAACGTGCAGATCGCTTATCTCGAGCAGAATCTGCGTCCCCAGGTGGTCAGCATCGATGTCCTTCCCTACGGCGTGGAGCTTCAAAAGCAGCCGTCGTTGACTATCGGCAGTTTGAGCCTGGTGGTTCCGGCCACCACCCCGGATGGACGGTCCCTGAATTCGCCGAGAGAGCGCGGAAGGGAAAGACAGCCGATGGCTCCACGCCAGGTACTTCAGCCGGGAGCCCAGTCGTTTACCTGGAAGGCTACGGATGACAATGACGACACGCTGGAATATTCCCTCTATTTCAAAGGGGAGGGGGAATCTGAGTGGAAGCTGCTCGAGAAGAAACTGACCGATGCTTTCTACACGCTGAATGCAACCTCTCTTCCTGACGGTCGGTATCGGTTGAAGGTCGTCGCGAGTGACGCGCCGAGCAATCCGTATGACAAATTCCTGATCGGTGAGCTTATATCGGATCCTTTTGTGATCGCGAATGCCTCCCCAAAGCTCGAGATAACCGGCAATAAGGTGAATGGGAAAAAGGTCGAAGCGCAGTTCCGGGCCAGCGTGACCACGGGACGCATCGCCACCGCCGAGTTTTCCATTGATGGCGGCGAGTGGAATCTTGTTTTTCCCGTGGATGGGATTGCGGATTCGGCCCAGGAAGATTACAGGATTGTGACGCCGGAGCTTTCGAGCGGGGAGCACCTGCTGGGGATTCGCGCCAGCGATCGCAATGGGAATACCGGCACCTCCAAGATCGTCGTTAAAATCCCGTAGGTGCATTGGAAGCTGCTTGCTGACGTCGGTGGAAGCTTTCAGCTGATCGCTGAAAGCTTCAGTTGCGGCAACAGCTCGGCTAGTGTATCTTCTTACGGTTAATCCGGAACAAGATTTCATTTAACCGGCCGTGTGCCAGAAACCGGGTTGCTGTGGTTTCACACTAAAACTTTGAGATCGCCATGAGAATATATTGCCTGAAACCGATACTCCTTTGTTTCTTTGCCTTATCCATCCTGTTTTTTGCACTGCCGACCTTTGCTGAAACCACGCTGCAGGTAAAGTGTGTGGACGCGTCTGGCGCGCCGGTGTCCAACGCGAAGGTCACGGTTGCTCCTCTGAAAAACCCCCAGAAAATGAAAGACAAAAAATCCGATGCGCAGGGAGAGGCGGAATTCCCAAAGCTGGAAGACGGTGCTTATCGCGTATTCGGGCGGAAAGAAGGTTTTGCGCCGGCACTTTATGAATTCGCCATGCTGAAAGGCTCCACGGAATCCGTGACTCTCAAAATGGCGCAGGGCGCCGATGCCAAGCTCTGGTTCGAGGATCCGGCAGAAGAGCAAAGGGCAAATGCCCTTGTGGCGCAGGGACTCGATGCCTTGAAACAAAACAAGTTCCCGGATGCAGAAAAACCATTGAACGAAGCGCTTGCCATCAGGCCTTCCCTTACTGAAGCGCTCTATTACCTCGGGGTGGTCAATTTTCAGGAGTCGAAATATGACCAGGGCGTGCAACTGCTGGATAAGGCTTCAGAATCAGCGAACGCCTGGATGACTTCGCCGTCGCTTCCAGCAGCAACCCAGACTATCTATCAGCATATCATCCAAAATGTGCAGCAACTGAAAAAGGATCTGCCCGTAAGGAAGGCTGAGGACGCGCTCCGGCAGAAAAACTACGAAGAGGCCGTTAAACAGCTCTCCGAACTGATCAAAGCAAATCCCAATGCCCCCGAACTTCACGCAAATCTCGCAACTGCCCTTTTCTACTCGGGGCGGTACGACGAGGCTCTGGCGGCCATCGACAAGGCAATCCAACTGAAGCCCGGGGCCTTTGACAACGCCAGGAAAACCATCCTCGCCCAGAAGGAAAATGCACAAAACGAGAAAGCCCAGGCGATTATGGATGAAGGGGTAAAACAGCTTCAGGCCGGGGATGCGGCAGAGGCCTTAAAGAAATTTGATCAAGCCAAAACCATGGTATCGGCAAACAATCAATGGCTCGTCTGGACATGGATTGGCAAGGCACAGGGCAAGCTAAACCAGCCGGAGGTAGCGGATTCCTTTAAAAAAGCCATCGAGCTGGCGCCGGCGGACAAAGCTAAGGATTGCCGGAATGCGGTCGCCCAGTATTATGAGGGTCTCAAGAAATACGACGACGCGATTGACGTTCTTGTCGATCCCAAGGCTGCGGGTTCCGAAAGCCCGGAGCAGGCTCTGTTGACGGTGGCGAAAAATGCGAAAGATACACAACCGAAACTTGCCGAGGTAGCCCTGGAGCGCGTCATTAAGATCAATCCCGAAAACATCGACGCCATGTTCGATCTGGGCCAGCTGTATTATTCCGACGGCAAGGAAAACGACCGTCGCACGAAGGAATTGCTGGCCAAGTATGCGGAGAAGGGACAAGATCCCGCCAAGCTGGAAAGCGCGAAGGGCATGATTGTGATCATCAACCGGCGAACCAAATAATTCCTGATTCCCAACTCTTAATTCCTGAAAAAGGGCGCAGAGAAATAAGCCGTTTCCTGCGCCCTTTGCCATTTCCAATGTTCATCAGGAATCAAAGTTGTTTGCGCCGCATCTCCCGCTCATGCCTCTCGAAGGGCGTGTCGCGTTTCTTCAGTTGTTTGATCCCGTAAGCCACGGCGAGAACCGCTAGGCAGAGGAAGAAGTATCGATACTGGCTGTACAGCGAAGCTATCCCGATGAATCCCAGCCCGATAACGAACGCCATCAGGCTAGCACTTTTTGCCGCAATCCATTCCCAGATCATAGGCACCTGTTTGAGAAGTCAGAAGCAGGGAGCCAGAAGCCACGTGGGCCCAATTAGGCTCCTGGCTTCCTGCTTCTGGCTTCCGGCAGTTCCGAGTGCCCGTAGTATACATCAACTCTAGAAAGCCTTGGAAAATCCCCGGTCCTTATTTTTTCCCCCGGGCCGTTTTTGTTTTCCTCGATGAATGGGTGGCCCTGGCAGCTGAGGCCCTTCTTCCCCGTTTCGGTTTCTGCTTTGGGGCGGGCTCCTGTTCAGAGACTTCCTGAACCAGTTCCTGAACCACCTCCTCTTGAATCGCGGGAATGGGTTCCGATTCTGGTGCCGGGACTCCGGCGTCTGTCTGAAATTCCGTGAATGGATTCGGCAGCTCCAGTTGCAGAATCGATTCGGGCCCCTGCTCCGGCATGGCCTGTTCCGGCGCAGAGACTTGCATTTCGGGAAATGCCGCGTCGGCCGGGATTGGCTCGTCCAGCTGTTTTTCAGGCACGGACTTCGGGAATCGTTCGGCAGGATAGATGCGCAGGATGCCCTGCCGGTTCCGCTCTACGCGAAGCAATCCGTCCCTTTGAGCCTGACGCGCCAGTTCGTAAGTGCTGGAGAACCCATACTGCCGCTCGTCGAATGGAGGTTGAAGGGAGCGCAGGAATTGCTTGAAGGTTCGCAGATACATGGGCCAGTGAGGTTTCAGCTTTGAATCCTGCAGGAGTTCTTCCAGCGTTTTTACGGCATCCGAAGCCAGCGCGCCGGCGGCCGGGGCCGACTGTGTCAGCTGCTCCGCGGGCGCCGTCTCCGGGACGGGTTCAGGGGATGCGGCAGGCGCTTCCTGGACGTCCTTAGTGCCTTCTTCCTCAGCTTCCTTCAGTTCGACCAGCAGGCTGCGATCGACCTGTTTGAGGTTGACGAAGCCGGCATCAGCCAGCTTTTGGATGAAATCACGGAAACTGCTGACTCCATAATCCCTTTCCGAGAAAGTCGAATCCAGCTGCAGCAGCGTGCTTTTCAGAAGGCCCAGCTGCGGGGACACCTCCCGATCCGAAAGCACTTTGAGCGCCCGGCGAACCAGCGGCAAGGCGTTTTGCAAAGCCGACGTGCTGCTAGCCTGTGTTTTGCCCACACTCTTCCTGCTGGAAACGGATTGAATGCCCAGCAGGTTTTCATAGGAAATGAACTCGTGGCAGTTCTTCTGAAGGATGACGCTTGTGAAAGCGCGTCCCCCGACCACGAAGACCGTCTTGTCGTACTGCTTCAGCTTCTCCACCAAAGCGATGAAGTCGCTGTCTCCTCCGACAATGACGAAAGCATTGATGTGGTCTCGGGTAAAAGCCATCTCCAAAGCGTCCAGCGCCAGCGCAATGTCCGCCCCGTTCTTGTCGCCTCCGGGCGTCAGATTCCGCTGCACCATCTGAACGGCATGCTGGGTCATTGCCCGGCTGTAGTCTTCGGCGCGCTTCCAGTCGCCATAGGCTATTTTGCTGATGACCTGTCCTTTCTCCTTGATGGCTTCCAGGACAGTTCCGACGTCGAAATTTCGATTCAGAGACTGTTTCACTCCAATAGCGATATTGTCGAAATCGATGAATACTGCGATCTTTAAACGCTCTTCACTCGAATTATCCATAATGAACCTGTAGTGAGTCTGCCTATCTGTGCAAAGCGTCGGGAATGCTTGCTCATGACAGGGGCTAGGCCGAGCCGTCAGCAGGCCAGGATTACGGAAAGGCGGCACTAATGGTCAGCGCTTCCAGTGCCGCACCTTCGGTGCTCTTTCGTGTCCCATCCCCTGCACGGGCCTGACGGCCAGCGCTAGCAAGTGTCGGCGCTTCGGGCCTCACTGCAATAGGAGCATTCATTCCTAACGCTCTGTATAGATTACATCATTCCGTTGAGGAATTCGATCTTCAGCTGCTCGTATTTTCTGAAAAATCATAGGCCTGCGGGCGCATCTCTGCCGGGATGGCCGGCAGAAACGGGATTCCGCCCAGATTAATCAGCAAATAGAGGGCTGATGTCGCCAGAGAGATGACGAGCCCCTGATCCCTCGGGATTCCCACCAGAGACAAGGCCTCGACATAGAGCCATTCACGTATTCCCAGGCCTCCCAGCGTAATCGGGAGCATGGTGCCGAGCGCAATCAGCGGGAACAGCGCCGAAAATGAAACAATGCCAACGGGATGTCCTGCCGCAACGGTGACCTGCTGGAATATCCATAAGACAAGTCCTGAATAGACGAAAGAATACAGGGTGATCCGCAAAGCTGCGCCCGGCGACAGACTGCTCTTGCCCAATGCCAGATGAAAGCCGGAGGCGGCTTGCAGCGCCTTCTGCCACAACGACTGACTGCGTGGATTCAAAAACCTCTGGTAAAGCCGGTTCCCTTTGAAGACGAGCAATAAAGCGGCAACGGCTGCGGTCCAGGACACAAGGTAGGCACCCCACAGGGGAAATCCTTTCCACACGAGGGGGTGCAGCAGAATGGCCACGGAACCATAGACGAGCAGCGACATCAATCCCGCTCCCCTGTCCTGCAGAACCGAAGCGACTGCAAGCTGCAGGCTTTTGCAGTTTTTCCGGCTGATGACGTATGCCTTCACGACATCTCCCCCCACAAGAGAAGGCAGCCCGATATTGAAAAACATGCTGGCAAAATAGACCTGGACGAAACTGCGGAAGGAGCCCTTCATCTCGAGAGACGCGGCGAAAATGCGCCACCGTTCAGAACACAGCAGCTGGCCGGCCCAGCAGAGCACAACCAAAAGAATGATTGCCTTTGCATCAAAATTTTTGAGGTCATGAGTGATTTGGGTTATATCGACGGATCTAAACACAAGAAACAGTAGCAGCAGTGTCGCGGAAAGTTTTAGACTGTTCGACACGAATTTGGGTATTCTCATGATGCGCATTGTACTTCAGCTTTCAGCTTTCAGCCTTCAGCTTTCAGCAGGCAGCCACAAGCTTTCTTCATGGCGGACAAACGGATCGCTGAAGGCTGAACGCTGAAAAGGAGATATTCGTGGACCTTGCGACGGCGGAATTTTGGATGCAGGAAGCGATCGCAGAAGCGCGAAAAGCGGAATCGGAGGGAGAAGTCCCTGTTGGAGCCGTCGTGCTCTTGAACGAGAAGATCGTGGGGCGGGGCCATAACCGCCCGATCCGCCTCAAGGACCCCACCGCTCATGCCGAAATCCTCGCGCTCCGTCAGGCGGCGCACAGCAACATGAACTACAGACTTCCGGGTTCCGTTCTGATCGTAACGATTGAACCGTGCATCATGTGTGTCGGGGCATTGATCCAGGCCAGGGTGGAGGAGGTCGTTTACGGAGCCGCAGACCCAAAAGCCGGGGCGATCCAATCACAATTTCGAATGGAAGACTGGCCATCGCTGAACCACACGTTTCGAGTATCCTCCGGAGTGCTCGAGGAGGAATGCTCGGGGATTCTGAAGGAGTTTTTTGCCTCTCGCCGGCAGTAACGGTCGAGCGGTTTCGCAATCGTCAGCGGACCATGGTGCCGATGCGTTGCAGATTGACTGAGCTGATTTTTGAGTAAAGCTGATACAAGGGGATCTGGGGATCCCAGGACCAGTACACGATTATCGGGGTGCCGATGACATCGTCCAGCGGAACAAATCCCCAGAACCGGCTGTCGAGACTATTGTCCCGATTATCGCCCATCGCGAACAGATAATCCTTGCCAACCACGTAATGCGAGGTCTCCCTGCCATCAATCAGGATCCTGTCGTTCGACATTTCTGCGCTATGCCCCTCGCGTTGAATGAAGACTTCCCACGATGGAAATGTCTGCTTGTTCAGGATCACGGCCATCCCTTTCTGCGGGACGACGATTGGGCCGTAGTTGTCTTGGTTGAAGTTGGCGCCGGGAGGGAAAATGGCTGGGTTGCAGTACTCCGCCGGCGCAGACTCGGCGCGCAGAAACTTGCCGTGCGGGGGGATCGGGAGTATTTTCCCGTTGACGTAAACGACGCGCTGCTCGATTTTGACAGCATCCCCCGGCAGGCCGATGCACCGTTTCAGATACCATGTCTGGACCGGCTTCTCAACCTGATCTCTGGGTCCAGGCCAATCGAACACGATCACATCCCCCTGTCTGACTTTGCGAAACCCAGGTACCCGCAGATGCGGAATCCGAATCGATGTGAACGGGACGGTGTAGGGTGTCGTGCCGCCATAAATGAACTTGTTCACGAAGAGGCGGTCCCCTGCCTTTACCGTATCTTCCATCGATCCTGTCGGGACCTCAAAGGATGCCAGGACGAAGCTGTTGATTACGAGGACCGCAAGGAAGGCGTAGACCACATCCTTTATGAAACCCAGGCTTTGAGATGGCCCCGTTCGCGACGACGGCTTCCGTTCCATTTCGAGTGCTCCTATGTTTTTTCAGACCGCTCAGCGAAGCCGTTGCAATCCGGTGCGAAGCTCGGAGCAGTATAGCAAGACAGCCGCCTCATAACAACCGAGGGGAAGACTCGATCTGAACCGCGGATTTCCGGGGACGCTCGCGGACGGAACAGCTTGGACCCGCGGTCAAAGATTGAAGGTGACGTCGAGGGAAACGTTAAGGGCGGGAGCGCTGTGGGTAAGCCATCCGATCGAAAGCAAGTCAACTCCGGTAGCCGCTATCGCCTCGGCCGTTTGGGCGGTGACTCCGCCGGACGCTTCCGTCAGAACTCGCCTTTTGACCATGCGAACGGCCGCGGCCAGCATCTCGATCGGCATATTGTCCAGCAGGACCGCGTCAATCTCTTCCTGCAAAGCCGACTCCAGTTGCCCGAGCGTGTCGACTTCCACTTCGATCTTGACCATGTGACCAACGCGACGACGGACCCGCTGAATCGCTTCGGAGACGCTGCCGGCAACCTGGATGTGGTTATCTTTGATCAATACGGCATCATCAAGTCCGAAGCGATGATTCGCGCCCCCGCCGACGCGCACAGCATATTTCTCCAAGGCCCTCAAACCGGGAGTCGTTTTTCGAGTGCAGACTACGCGTGCAGGATGCGCCGCTATCAGGCCGGCGATATCGCGGGTTGCCGTGGCGATCCCGGACAGGTGAGCGAGGAAATTCAAAGCTGTTCTTTCGGCCGAAAGTATTGGCCGGGCCTCTCCCCGGATCACGAAGAGCGTATCCCCCGCCTCAGCATCCTCCCCATCGGGAAGCCTGATTTCACAGGCCACTCCCGGGTCAAGGCAGCGGAAGGCATACGCGGCCACCTCCGCTCCGGCGATGCGGCCGGGCGCCCGCGCAACGATGACGGCGGTTGCGGTATCCCCGCCGGAGACGACAGCATCTGTGGTTATGTCCCCTGCTCGCCCAAGATCCTCCCGTAATGCCTGGCGGACTTTTTCTTCGTAAAGGATTGGGTATAAACGTGGAGCGTCCTGGTTTTGGTTTCTGTTGTCGGCCATATCATTGGACAGATCTCGGCCCCAGTTCAAGCATTCGCCGCACGGCTTGCCTCGCACGCTCGGCCACAATTGGATCCACTTCCACCACATGCTTCATCGATCGCAGCGAATCCAGAATCTTGGGCAAAGTAATCTGCTTCATGTGCGGGCAGAGGTTGCAGGGACGGACAAACTCAATTTGGGGGAATTCAACGGCTACATTGTCGCTCATGGAACACTCGGTGACCATCAGCACGCGCCGCGGCCTCCGCTTGCCAACTTCGTGGATCATGCCGGCCGTGGACCCAACGTAATCTGCTTCGGCCAGAACATCGGGAGGGCATTCGGGGTGCGCCAGGATCACGATGTTGGGAAATTGTTCTCGATAAAGCCTGAGATCCTTGCCCGTGAACTTCTCGTGGACCTCGCAGTGACCTTTCCAGAGAATCACCTTTTTCCTGGTTTTGCCGGCAACATAGCGGCCGAGGAACTCGTCGGGGAGGAAGATGACCTTGTCGGAATCGAGCGATTCCACAACCTGCAGAGCGTTCGCGGAAGTGCAGCAAATGTCCGACTCGGCTTTAACTTCGGCCGAGGTATTCACGTAGGTCACAACCGGCACTCCGGGATACTGTTCGCGCAGCAGTTTGATGTCGTCGGCACGGATGGACGACGCCAGCGAACAGCCGGCCCCCAAATCCGGGATCAACACGGTTTTAGCCGGATTAAGCAATTTGGCCGTTTCTGCCATGAAATGAACACCGCACATCACGATGACGTTGGCTTCGGTTTTTGCCGCTTCGCGAGCCAGGGCCAGAGAGTCCCCAGTAAGATCCGCTATGCCGTGAAAGATCTCGGGCGTTTGATAATTGTGCGCGAGAACAACGGCCTTGCGCTCGAGCTTCAGCTTCAGAATGGCCGAGATGAACGGTGCATGCACCGGCCACTCGATCTCGGGAATGATATGACGCACTCGCGCGTAAATCGGGGCCGTCTCCCTGAGAATCTCAGCGCTCAGCGCCGGCGCCTTCTCAATAAGGGTTTTTTCCAAAGTTTCTAATTCCACCAGCGCGACCTCTCTTTATACTCATTATGAGTATATATAGGGGCTAAGAAAATCGGCCCCGCCTCTCCGGGCCAGAAACTTATACTAGTCTTGAGCATAACTATTGTCAATTGGGAAAAAAATGGGAACAAGTCAATGGGACACCAAGAACGACCGCCAAGGCGCAAAGAACCAAAACGTGGGCGAAAGAACTATCTTCGAGCTTTTTGAAGTTCTTTGCGTCTTTTCGGTGCTTAGAACCAGAAATTATGGGTGCGCGAGCGCTGAAGAATTCGGCGGGCGTATTTACGGGTTTTGGGGAAATCGACCAGGGACAAATAGTGCTCCTCTCGGGACACGCCGTCCGGCGGCGAAGTGCTCAGGGCGTGCCGCAGCCAGCTGTCGGCCCTTGATTCGCCGGCGTTGTAGCGGAGCAGGGCGTAAAGCGTCGGGTGCGGTGAATTCTTATAGTGCTCAATGGACCTTTGCAGGTACCAGCACCCAACCTCAAGGTTCAGCTCCGGTTCGGAAAGACGTTCATCCGGAAAAGGCGGGAGCCCCTTTTTTGCGGCAAAATCGGATGCAGCCGCCTTGGTGATCTGCATAAGTCCTATCTCGCCCGCGGGCCCCCGGATTCCGGAGCGAAACCAGCTCTCCTCATAGATCAGAGATTTCACAAGAAAGAAGTCCACCCCGTTGTGTGCGGCTGCCGGGCGGATGATGGAGTCATAGCGCGAAGTGTAGTAGTCAAGGCAGCCGATGGCCGTTGCTGCAATCAGGAGCCCGGTCGCCGCGATGATTATTTTGCTGCGCATGATGATTCGTTTAGGAGTTAACGCGCCAACCCCTAAACCCGTTAAGTCATAAACGCGTGATTACATCGTGTCGAAAACATTTCTCTTTTTCCCTGGAACTCCGGATTCCGTGGTGATTTTCCGATCGCGCAGCGAGGCCAATTCGTCGATCAGGCGCGGAGTTGCCTGTTCGAGGAGTTTTGCCGGCGGTTCGGGAATCCGGACCGTCCATCCCCCTCTGACGTACGGCGGCATTCTTGAAATCCAGAGGATGTGAAAGAAAATCGAAAATCGCGCTTCCCTGTTCGCTTGCCGTTTCCAACCCGATCTCTCCGCATTTCGGCAATCTCCCGAAAAAACCTTGCCGACGAAATACGTTGTTTGTCTTGTCCAACGGCGCGTCAAATGAAGAAACAGAAGGGACACCCTCGTGCTTGACCGCGCGACGATCGGTCAGAATAGACTCTCTTTTATGCCCTGCCAGGCATTGCTGGACGAGGCAAACAAGTGGGATTAAAAAGCAGGCTACAATCCAGGCCTTCCGCGAGAAAATAGCAATACCGACAACGACGGCCGATGCGACAGCATTCAACCAAAGGGGCTTGAACAATACGAACGGATGCTCTTGGGCAAGGATGATCAAAGGATCCCCCGGCAACAGCTGGCTTTCGGCAAAGGACATATCATCCGCCCCAAGAAAGGCGGCTCGTGATTAGTGGTTGGCAAAGAAGACTCGGTGAAGATTAATAGAGTCCATCGTGCAGCCAGCCGTTAACCAGTCACGCCCGGTTTATTTCTTCGCCTTTTTCTCGCGCCAGTTTTCCCAGTATGCCTTCATCCGCTGCGATCTTCGCAGCCTTCCTGCACCTGCCGACGCTTTCCTCAGGAGGACAGCTCCGCACCGAAGTTCGCGACTGACGTCTGCGATTCCTTCATCCACCGCCTTTGGTTGTTTTCCAGGGATTCCAGGACCCATTCCAACATTCTACGACGGTCACTCGGCATGCGGGCATCCTTTCGAGTTTGGAACATACCGTCGCCGCATTGTAGGGACCGTGAGAGGCCGAAGTCAATCAATTGATGTGGCGCTGACAAACGGACGGGCCCCAAAAACCTGCTAAACGTTTGGCTCAATCCGCCGATATGTGGGGCAGATTCAAAAAGAGAAGACTCTGGAAGCGAATAGCTAGGATTTTGCTTCCATTATGCGCGGGACGCTCATCCCAAGCGGAGAAGCGCTCGGTTAAATGTCACGGGTGAGGGGACCGCTTGCTGTGAAGCGGCCCGCGCGCCATTTTCCGCCTCCCGGATCGCGACAGTTCGCCTCGAAATCATCACTTCAGCGTCATTCAATCAGGCAGGAATGCAGTGTCGTGAGCCGGTTTATCTGGCTTTGCTTCGCCGATTGAAGCCGGGGAGGTATTTTCGAAGGAGGAGCCAAAAATACGTCGTGACGGCGCCCGCAACAAACATGGTGATGACATTGTTCTCGAGGCTGGGGGCAAAAACAGTGTGCCTGTAATAGGCGCAAATCGCTCCCATAAGGAAACTCAGGCCGGCCAGAAAAGCAGAGAGCAATCCGTCCGGTGCCGTAGGGTTGCGAAACCTCTCCCATGCCAGGCAAACAAGGTAGGAAGAAGAGCCTGCGGTGATGGCCGGAAGCAGCCAAATGTCCAGAGAGAAAATCATACATTCCCCCCTTAACCCTGGTATAAGTTTACCATTTTTGGGGCTAGGATCTGGGAGTGAAATCGCATTCGCTATGCGGTGAGCGGCAATAGAGCTCTTGACCACGAGAAAGTCGAGAACCACGAAATCAAGCCCCGGCCCTATCGCGTCGTCGGGGTTTTTCGCGGCTTGAATTTTCAGAAAAGGGACGCCGGATAATTAACATGGACTGGCGGCAAAAGCCGATGCATGCTGATAGGAGCTGGCAGGAGGCGGTTTCAATGAAGGCCGTGGATATCACTGGAGTTCCCTTGGATTTGGGCGCGGGACGCCGTGGCGTCGACATGGGCCCTTCGGCTTTTCGAATTGCCAATGTCGGTGCTCGCATCGCCACGCTCGGGTATTCGGTCATCGATCTGGGAGACATTCCTGTCCCAATCCCGGAAGTGATTGGAGTTCAGAACCAGCGTGCGCGGTATGCACGGGAAATCGGGGCGGTGTGCCAAGATCTGTATCTTAAAGTCCGGGACAGCATTCTGTCCGGACACATTGCCGTGAGCCTTGGAGGTGATCACAGCCTGGCCGCGGGGTCCGTTGCGGGATCGGCGACCGCGATGCGCCAGCGGGATCGCCCTCTGGCTGTTTTGTGGATCGATGCCCACGCGGATATGAACACGCCCGAATCCACCGTCAGCGGCAATGTTCATGGCATGCCCCTGGCCTGCATTCTGGGCCAGGGTCCCCCTGAACTGGTCGATTTAGGCGGGTTCAGTCCCAAGGTTGAGGCCGGGCGCTGTGCTGTCGTCGGCTTGCGCAATCTCGACGAGCGCGAGAAGGACCTTGTGCGGCATTCGGGAGTCCATGCCTACACCATGAAGGACATCGACCGGCGCGGCATGGCTTCCGTGGTGGAGGAAGCCTTGGGATTGATAGGCGGCGGCGATGCGGCGCTCCATGTCTCCTTTGATATGGACGGTGTGGATCCGGCCGTCTCGCCGGGAGTGGGCACTCCGGTCCGCGGTGGCCTGTCCTATCGGGAGGCGCATCTGCTGATGGAAATTGTTGCTGACTCTCGGCGGCTTGTGGCGCTCGACGTTGTTGAGGTCAATCCCATTTTAGATTACCAGAACTCAACCGCCATACTCGGCTGTGAGTTGATCTTGTCGGCTTTGGGGAAAGAGATCCTTTGAGCAAGCGAAGTCTTCGATTTTAGTGACCGCCCGCCTTTTGTGCAGTACACTATTCACTATGGGCAGGCGAACTATGAGGCCGGCCGTCACAAAGTTCATCATCGCTCTCCTGGTGAATCCGGTTGTTCCCATTTGCCATGGAGGATGCTCCATGAACTGGTTCCCGATTACCCAAAAAGAATCAACGAACAAACCTGATCCCAAAGACGCTGATTGTGTGAGATGCCGTGAGCAGATGGTCCGTGAGCAGCTGCAAGCGCGGGACATAACCGATGCGCGCGTGATTTCTGCCATGCTTCAGGTCCCCCGGCATGAATTTGTTCCGAGCGAACTGATCGATTCCGCCTACACGGACAATGCGCTGCCCCTGAAAATGGGCCAGACCATTTCGCAGCCCTACATTGTCGCGTACATGACTCAAGCTTTGGACTTGCATGGAACGGAGCGCGTTCTTGAGATCGGTACCGGCTCCGGGTATCAGACGGCTGTTCTCGCGCAAATCGTACCGGAAGTTTATACGATTGAAATCCTGCCGGAACTGCAAAAGCAGGCAAGCACGCTCTTGTCGAAATTGGGGTACCGAAACATTCGGTACAAGACGGGAGACGGCTACTTGGGGTGGCCCGAGTATGCCCCATTCGATCGGATTATCGTCACAGCCGCGCCGCAGGACATTCCTCAGCCGCTCATTGATCAGCTGAAAGTCGGTGGACGGCTGGTGATTCCCGTCGGAACGCTGAATCAGGATCTTATGATCGTGGAGAAAGGGGAATTGGGAATTATTCGCCGATCGGCCATTCCTGTGCGCTTTGTCCCGATGACCGGCAAGGCCCAGGAAAAGCAGTAGGCGGTCGGCGGAATGGTCGGTCACATTAAAATCCGCTTTCCCCTGGGCTGGACGAACACCTGCTTTTGACTGCGGCCTACACAGTGGCTTGGTTGAGCATGTGCTCCTTCTGTTGCCACAACCTGTAGGTAAGCCCCACCTTGTACTCGTGCGGATTATGGAGCCGCTTATGACTCTCATGAAGGTGCGCCAGTTGTTCCTTCCGGTGAGAACGGATCTCGTCGAGTGATGGGAATTCGTAAACCACCCGACCGGACTCCAAAACCGATTTCAGCAACTCCACTCGTCTTCCGGAACTGAGCCTTTTGCGGCGCAGCGGGTTATTGGGATCCACGATGAGGACTTCCTGATTATTCAGGTCCTCGGAGTCGTCGGCCAGCGCGTCGGCGTCCATTAAGTCATCGTGGTCATAAAACCGAACAACCTTCTTGACGCCGGGGTTGGTCATCTTTTCGGGATTGGCGCTTAGCTTGATCTTGGGCCGGCCGTTGTGCTCGACCATTTTGTAGATGCCTCCCAAAGCGCCTCCCCCTACCCCTGATCCCGTTACGAGATTCGTGCCGACTCCCCAGATGTCGATTCTCCCGCCCTGGGCTATGATGTCGGAAATGATGTATTCATCGAGTTCGTTGGAAGCGACGATCTTCACGGATGGCAAACCTTCTTGATCCAACATTTGCCGGGCTCTCCGGCTCAGGAAAGCCAGGTCGCCGCTGTCAATCCGAATGCCCGAAAGATGGTGTCCGCTGGCTTCCAGCTCTTTGGCGACCTGGATTGCATTGGGCAAACCACTCTTCAGGGTGTCGTAGGTGTCGACGAGGAGAATGCAGTCGTCCGGGAAAGAGCTTGCGAAGGAGCGGAATGCCTCGAGTTCCGATGCAAAGGCTTGGATCCAGCTGTGGGCGTGTGTGCCCCGGGCGGGGATGCCGGCCATGGCCGAAGCCAGGACATTGGAAGTGCTGTCGGCGCCTCCGATGTAGGCTGCGCGGCAGGCGCTCAGTGCGCCATCGGGACCCTGAGCCCGGCGCAGCCCGAATTCGACGATCGTGCCCTGGTTGGCCGCCTCCCAGATCCTGGCTGCCTTGGTGGCAACGAGCGTTTGAAAGTTGATATGGCACAACAGCACCGTCTCGACCATTTGACATTCGACCAGGTTGCCGCTGACCTGAAGAATCGGCTCGTTCGGGAAGACAACGGTCCCTTCCGGTATGGCACGAATGCTGCCGTTGAACCTGTAGGCGGAAAGATAGCGCAGGAACTCCTCCGAAAAGGCGCGCACCCCGGCGGAGGATTTCAGCGAGCGAAGAAAAAGGAGGTCTTCATCGGTAAATTTCGTATGGATGACGGCGCGAACGGCGTCTTCGAGTCCGGCGGCGATTCCGTAGCCTCCGTTGAAGGGATTATGCCGGTAATAAAGGTCGAAAGTGGCTGTATCGGTTGCCTTTCCCTGCTCCAGATATCCTGCCGCCATCGTCAACTCGTAAAAATCGGTCAGCAACGCGCGTGTGTACATCGGTCCTCCATCAGTCGGCAGAGTTTCCCAATTCCGATTTTTCCAAAAGCTTACCCGTCCCTTCACTCCCCACTGCCGACTAAACACTGACGACGGAAGCGATGGGCATGCGCCGGCCGGTTCCGAATGCACGGGTAGTCACTTTCAGCCCGGTGGCTGCCTGCCGCCGTTTGTATTCGTTCGCTTGAACCATTCGAATCGTTTTTTCGACAATCCGCCTGTCGTAACCTCTGGCGACGATTTCATCAAGGCTCATCTGTTCCTCGACACGTAATTGCAGGATCCCATCCAAAACATCGTACTCGGGCAGGGTATCCTGATCCGTTTGATTGGGCCGCAGTTCTGCCGTGGGAGGCCGGGAAATCGTATTTTGGGGAATAATCTCCTTCTGCCGGTTGATATAAGCAGCAAGCCTGTAGACCATCGTCTTGGGGACATCGGAAATTGCCGCCAATCCCCCGACCATGTCTCCGTAAAGAGTGCAATAGCCAGCTCCCAGTTCCGATTTGTTTCCGGTGCCCAGAACCAGGTGGCCGAACTTGTTCGATAATGCCATCAGGATCGTGCCCCGAACACGGGCCTGTAAATTTTCCTCCGTCTCGTCCTGGGGACGCCCGGCAAAAACCTGTGCCAGGGATCCCTCAAAGGCCTGGAACATAGGCAGGATTGGAATGGTCTCGAATTGAATCCCGAGATTTTGCGCGAGCGCTCGAGCATCGTCAAAGCTTTCCTGCGCTGAATACATGGAGGGCATCGATACGCCGAGCACGTTCTCGGGGCCCAGAGCCTCCGAAGCGATGCAGGCTACGACAGACGAATCAATTCCTCCGCTGAGTCCCAGAACCGCCGATTTGAATCGGCATTTGTGGGCATAATCCCGAGTGCCCATGACGAGAGCTTGAAAAAGGTTGTGCAGGGTCTCTCCCTCGTCATAGCCCCGGTCCTCGGCAGAATCGGTATCGACGATCAGAAGATCTTCGGAAAAGCTCTTGCCTTGGGCAATGACGTTACCCCTTTTGCCCAGGGCCAGGCTGTTGCCGTCGAAGAGGAGGTCGTCGTTTCCTCCGACCAAGTTGACATAGACCAGGGGCACCTGGTGTTTGCGGACATGATCCCGGAGCATTTCAAAGCGAAACTTTGGTTTTTCCATTTCGAAGGGAGAAGCCGAAATGTTAATGAGCAGGTCGGCGCCCTTTCCGACCAGATTGCGGATGGGATCGGTAGAGTAGAGAGGCTTGGGCCAGAAATCTTCCGAATTCCAGGCATCCTCGCAAATGGAAATGCCCAAAGAGCGCCCGCGAAATTGGATCAGCCGCACATCGTCCGAGCTCTCGAAATACCGGTCTTCGTCAA
>Ga0326727_10006876_pt1 | contig 30683 bp, 31 predicted proteins | sample MB2enrmetagenome_FD_207643 | JGI IMG/M metagenome (GOLD analysis project Ga0326727, IMG submission 207643) | Lab enriched peat soil microbial communities from McLean, Ithaca, NY, United States - MB29MY | ecosystem: Environmental > Terrestrial > Soil > Wetlands > Peat | place: USA: New York... | reverse complement strand
CGGCGACCATACCGGCTTCTACACCATGACCGATGAGTACCCGGTCTTCCATCTCACCTGCATCACCCACCGCAAGGACCCCATCTACGCCGCCACCATCGTAGGCAAGCCGCCCATGGAAGACGCATGGATGGGCAAGGCCGTCGAGCGCATTTTTCTTCCCGCGATGAAGATCACGATCCCCGAAGTCGTCGACATCAATCTGCCCATCGAAGGCGTCTTTCACAACCTGATGCTGGTGTCCATCAAGAAGAGCTATCCCGGCCAGGCGCGCAAAGTCATGAACGCCATCTGGTCGTTAGGCCAGGCCATGTTCACCAAGTGCATCATTGTTGTGGACGAAGACTGCGACGTGCAGAACATCGCCGAAGTTGTCCTTCGCGTCACCAACAACATCGATCCCGAGCGCGACATCCAGTTCACGCTCGGCCCCATCGATTCGCTCGATCACTCCTCGCGCCTGCCCAACTACGGATCGAAGATGGGCATCGACGCAACCCGCAAATGGAAGGCCGAAGGCTTCGACCGCCCCTGGCCCGCCATGATTGAGATGGATCGAGCCACCAAGGCCAAAGTAGATGCGATGTGGGCGAAGCTGGGCCTGTGACTGTGTATTCCACCTACGCTTGTCATCCTGAGCGGTCGAAGCGTAGCGAAGGGAGTCGAACGGCCTGCGGTTGATTTCGTTTTGAAAGGGCACGGCTTCAGCCGTGCCGTTAATTGCGCAAAAGTGATTGGGCCTCAGCCCCAGAGGTATCTTCAAGTTTGGATGTTGGACCGTAGGGAGCAGGAGCCTTCAGGCTCCTGAATACACCCTTTGCATTGCTACGCCTATACCAAATTAGATCAAGATGACAAATAGCCTTTCGCATGGACCCGGCGACGAGAGCCGGCAGGGTGAAATATTTCGGCATGGCAACACGTTGGATTAAAGGAAGTATGAACTCCGGGTCTGCATTATCTCTTGTGAGGTATGTCAGAGAATGGAAGAAATCGGCGAGATTACTTTCACATTCAATATCACTGAGCGCTTTGGAAACCAAGCTTGAAAATATCTGGTTTCGACGCATACCCGCTGGACTGCTAGCCCCTAGGGAGCCGTATGTAAGATTTTCATTTGTTCTTAATCGCAAAATCAGTTTACTTTTCGTTGAAGCACGACAGGCAACTTGTTCCAACTCCGAAATTACGTCCTCAATTTTGATATTGGTCTGGTTGATGAAAAAATGGACAGGGTAAAAGTGGGATTGTTCAAAACAAATCTGCTTCACATAGTCGAGTGGTGTCAGCACTGATTCCCGGCGCAAGAACGCGTTGATAATATCAGGGCCGTGGAGTGGGGTCCGGACAAGCTTATTGGGTTGGACGAGTTGCGAGTTGATTGGAACCGCTTCCCCAACGATCCTTAATGTAGGCTGGCCACCAGATTCAACAAAGGTTCCGCTATGGATGAACTGTATCTTAGGCAGCAGCTCCTCCGAGATGAGGAATGATCCTTCTTTGCCACTCACTTCACCTGAAATCGAATTGAGGATGCCGACGTTCTCGATTCCGATCCGGGCCATTTGCTGGAGGGTATGCGTCCACAGTTCTCGCTCTTTCTGTCGCTCATTGTCTAGTAGCTGGCGAAGTTCAGGATACCTGATCTTCTCGCTGCGGCCGCGATAGCGATAATAGATTGCCCCTTCCTGAACTTCCTTGGTCGACTTCAGACATAAGACGGGCTTCGTTGAAGCTTCGTGTATGTAGATGACGCCTACCTTCTTGCCGTTAACCACATATGTGAGAGGCTCCCACTGGATTTCAGGCGCCAGAATCGAATTCAGAGTTTGTGTCAATTTCGCCGGATCGAGGCTGTCGAAAGCATCGCTTTTCAGTCCGATCAGTGTTCTCGGCTTATCTTGGACTCCATAAACAAGATACCCACCAGACGCGTTTGCGAATGCAGCCATCGTCTTGGCATAGTCGTCAGCTGAGCCTAAATGAAAGGATTCTTTGAATTCGAGCCTCCCGCTCTCCCTCGAAGAAAGCCTTTCATCGTTATCGGAATCGAATTTGAAGATTTCGTCCAGCGTAGCTGTATCGAAAGGAGGACGTTTCATGTGGAAATCTTACTCCGCCAGAATCGTTTATGGGGGAGCAGGCGGGTAGTACGTTTCTCAATTCATTACCAAGACTGGGTTACCCCCCCGCCCTCGCCACCTCAACCAGCGCTCTCTGACCATTGTCCAATGTCAAGCGACCCTCGCCATTATTGAACTTGTCCAAGAACCGGGATGCCTTCTTTGCGAGCGGCTGCGATCAGGTCTTTGTCCAGAGTCGCTAACGCGTAGTGCTTCCGCCGCGCCAGTTCCAGGTAGGCTGCATCATAGGCAGTCAACCCGTGAGCAAGCACAAGCGGCAGCAACTCGTCTCCAGTGACGGGGCGATCCCGATCTTCCACCTGGATACAGAGTCTCTTGAGGCGTGCGAGGAAGACCCTTGCCGCTTCGGGCGTGATCCGCTTCCTGCGCAGGCCGACCGCAAGCACGTTGGCCACTTCAAAGTGCCAAAGAGCAGGAACCTCCGCGCCCGCATGAGCGAGCTGACGGAGCACATCTTCCGTTGCGGCGGTGGCTTCATCGTCGAAGCACCAGCTCATCGTCATGGACGCATCGAGCACGAACGGCATTAGGATCGATGGCCTTCATGAATCAGATCGGTGAGATTCAGACCGTCGAGCGTGACCTTGTATTCGTGGCGGAAGGCGAGCATTTCCTCGACGGCGTGCTTTCGGTCCGCCTCCGCATCAGCCGCAGCTGCCAAGCGAGCCTCGACGATCTGCTCAACGTAGCGGTCAAGCGCCACGCCGCGTGCTTGCGCTTCGAGGGCAAGCTGTGACTCGACTTCTGGCCGCAATTGGATTTGGATCATCGCCGCAGCTCCTTGCTAAAACTCTACCACATCGTAAAAAACCTCATGCCCGGCAGCCTATGTCTGACCAATAAAGTTGGATGCTCCATGTCCGGAATTTCGAACCAGGGAAGATGCGCGTGTCGCTTCAGCGCCTCTCTGCTATAACCTAAATTCATGCGGGTTGTCTCTTCCTGGCTTCTTTATGGTTTGATCGCAGCTACACTCACCGTCGCCGCGTCCTTGCAGGCCCAGCAAGCCCCAGATCAGTTCCGCTGGGTTAACTTCCACTCGTCGACCGACCACGACGTGGTTGCGTGGATAACCCGGTCGCTTGAACCAGAGCATTGGACCCAAATCAACGAGATCGGCGTCGAATACGATGCGGCGCTGGTGGTCACCACCCTACGTGCCAATCCTCAATCGCTGCCCAGCTCGGACCTCTTCACCGTGTGGTCCGCGTCGCTCACCACCCACTCCATTACGCCGCTGATAACCGGCGTGAATTTGCGCTTCGTCGACTGGTTGAAGTTCGCCGACGGCGGCGAGCGGGAGTTGGGCGCTCTTTACGACAATTGCGCCGATTGCGCGGCTGATACATATTTCACGGCCTTTCACTATGACCTGTCGCGGCATGCGTGGGCGGCTCGCTGGATGCGCGGCGGGCAAACGGTTCCCATCTGGAGCGCGAACCCGCCCCAGGGCGTCACGTGGAACCAGGTCTACGCCGCATTGGCCGATCCGAACGGTCAGGAATTCATGGCCACCTGGAGCCACTTCGACTACGGCAACCAGAAGCCGCCGGCGGATGTCATCTACCGCTACGATCTGGACTCATTTAGCGGCTTGGATCGCATGCAATCGCTCAGCGGCAAGGCTGCCGACGCCATGAAACTCCGTCTTTGCGGCGGACAGGGCGCGCTGCCCGGTCTGGCGCGAGGCCAGGATTCACCTTTCTGTCAGCAATTGCTGAAGCCGCGCATCGAGCGCAAGCCCGTCACCACACCGCCCGCCAACAACCGCGGCAGGTCCGCGCCCCCCGGCTCCCGCCATTGAAGTCGGTTTATGTTGGTCAATTTGAGACTGCGTGGCCTCGCACGCCTCCGATAGGATTCGAGTCTATTGGAGTATCAAATGAACTCATTCCACAGATTTGGACCCTTGCCGCTGCTTGCTCTTGCGACCATGTTTTGCACCGCCGGATGCCACGGCAATCAAGACCAGGCCGTCGCCGCCTCCAGCCAGAATGGCGCACAGGACTCATCGTCGGACCCGGCAACTGCAAACATGGCCCCCGCGTCGGCGGACTCGGGCGCCCAGCCTGCCGCGCAGTCGAGCCCTCAACAAAGCGCACCGCCGCCGAATGGGGCAACCTACTCCCAGGCCTCTTATCAGGCTCCGGATTATTCAGACAATGGAGAGCAGCCGGCGTATACCGCTGACGATCCGCCTCCGCCGCTGCCCGAATACGACCAGCCGCCGGCTCCCGGCGACAACTATCTCTGGACGCCCGGCTATTGGGCCTATACCCAGGCCGGCTATGCGCAGCCAGGCTACTATTGGGTCCCCGGTGTATGGGTTGAGGCTCCCTACGAGGGCGCCTTGTGGACGCCCGGCTACTGGGGCTTTTGGCATAACCACTACCGGTTCTATCGCGGCTACTGGGGTGAGTACATCGGCTTCTATGGCGGGGTCGACTACGGATACGGCTACGGCGGCTACGGCTACCAGGGCGGTTACTGGGGCGGCGGCCAGTTCTACTACAACCGCTCAGTCAACAATGTGAATGTTTCAGTCGTGCACAACATCTACAACCGCTCGGTAAGCGGCAACAATCGAGGCGGCCGTGTAAGTTTCAACGGCGGATCGGGCGGAGTCCAGGTCCAGGCACGCCCCGCGGAATTGGCGGCGATGCGCGCGCCGCATACCGCGCCCATGACGGCGCAACTGCAGAACGAGCATATGGCCAGCACCAATCGGGCTCAGTTTGCCAGCGTGAATAAAGGCCGTCCGGCCAGCGGGGCCGTCAGCCAGCCGTTAGCGGCTGATCGCAATGTCAGAGCACCGGCTGCGTTGCAGGCGCGCAATCAAGCCGCAGCGCAGCAGCGTGAGGCGGCGCCGCAACCGCTTCAGCGCCAGGAAGCTCCTCAACAACAACAGCGCCTGGAGACTCCGCAACAGCAGCGTCCAGCGGCGCAGCAACAGCAGCCACAGCGACAGGAATCTCCGCAGCGCCAGCCGGCTCAACAGCAACAGCAGCGCCAAGCAGTTCCCCAACAGCAACAGCGTCAGGCAGCCCCCCAACAACAACAGCGCCAGGAAATGCCGCAGCGCCAGCCGGTTCCACAACAGCAGCAGCGTCAAGCGGCCCCGCAGCCGCAACAGCATCAGGCAACCCTCCAACAACAGCAACAACGTCAGCCGGCTCCACAACAGCATCAGGCAGCGCCGCAACAACAACAGCGACAGCCAGCGGCCCAACAACAGCAACGTCAAGCGCCGCCACAACAAACACAGCGACAGCCCGCCCCCCAACAACAGCAGCAACGCCAAGCGGCTCCGCAACAGCATCAAGCCGCACCGCAACAGCATCAGGCAGCGCCACAGCAGCACGCCGCAGCCCCACAACACGAGGAGGATCCGAAGAAGAAGTAACGCCCTGCATGGTTCTGGCGGCGATCTCTGCGGGAGCAGCGCAATAAGAACGCGCTCCTACTCCGCAGCCAGAACCCTGATGGCCACCAGGTTGCGCACCCACCGCGCCGGACGCTTCTCGTCGGTGGACACAAGCTTGAGCGGCCCATCGTCGGCAAGCGCCTTTCCATCCATTGCGTCGGCAACAATGACCGCCCCGTCGTGCACGTCGGGATTGGCTTCGGCCACGGCGTAGACCGCCTCGTACCCATCTGAACCCACGGCCGCCAGGTACAGCCGCAAATCCTTGCCATGAGGCTTGTCCGGCACGCCCAGCGGCTTGAGCAGGTCGATCAATGCCACGCCGGAGTAGCTTTGATTGGCCTTGGCATGCTCGTTGAAAACAGTGATGGTCTTATGCGGTAGCGCGGCCAGCGTTGCCGGGGTCCACTCGGCGGATTTGTCCCCAAAGCTCACCTTCAGCGGACCGGCCGGGACGGCGGGCTTGCCCATGTGCTCCATGCCCATGCCGTGACTCATATCCATGCCGCTCGCCGGCATCGGTTGCGGCTGGCTCTGCGCGGGGGCCTGCGCCGCCACACTGCTCGCACCCATTCCAATCAGGAAAGCAACTGACCAAACCCAATTCCGCATTGTGAATTGCACCTCGATTCCATCGTATACTGGCTTCATGTCGATTGTGCGCAACCTCGCCGGCATCGCCAAGGGCATGAGCATCACCTTTGGAGAGATGCTTGAGCCCTCCCAGGTCGAAAACTACCCCGACGGCGAAGGTCCCCTGCGCGGAGCCGTCTTCGAGCAGCGCTTTCGTGGCGCGCACGTCCTGCAGCGCGACGAAAACGGCCTGGAAAAATGCGTAGCCTGCTTCCTCTGCGCGGCCGCCTGCCCCTCCAATTGCATTTTCATCGAGGCCGCCGAGAACACCGCCGAGCAGCGCATCTCCTCGTCGGAGCGTTACGCCAAGGTCTACAACATCGACTACAACCGCTGCATCTTCTGCGGCTACTGCGTAGAAGCCTGCCCCACCGACGCCATCACCCACGGCCACGGCTTCGAGCTAGCCACCCTAAACGCCACCAATCTGGTGATGCGCAAAGAAGACATGCTGGTCCCGGTGGCCGCGCTAACGGCTGCAAAGTAAGAGGCGTTCCCAGCTTCAACCAAGTGAACTTACGGCTGCATCTATCGGTGCAGCCATTCACTGATATTCTGGCGCACAATGAAAGGATTCCCTTTGACGTCTGTTACCGAAAGCTCCAGCGTTGAATCCATTACGTCCTTCTTCGGAAGTGCAACATAAAACAATAGCTTCCCGCTGCGAGGGACATCCGTCTCAAGGGGACTAGAAAGTGTGGATTCAACCAGCGATTCACTTGCGCTGACGTGCGCAGTATTGTTTCGTCCTCTCGCGACCAAAGATTGTGGTATCTTCGTCAGCTGCGCGGTTCTCGGTGCCCCGGTCGCCGGGACAACGGAAAGCTTCCAATCCAGAGCCACACTCGGTGTCCCCGAATTTGTAATAATCACATCCAGCACTATGCCCGTCAAGCTCGGTTCCGCATCCGGAATAAAAATGTTCGATCCCTGCAACAGAAGCCTAAAATTGGGCCTATCGCTGCTTTCGAGGGGTCCTTGCCCGGGAGTACGACAGCTCGTGAGCTGGCCCTGCAACGTAGTAATTAGGTCGTTCTTTCGATTCAAATTCTCTTTGAATAGTAGGTATAGGAGTCCCCACATGGCAGCACCCACGACCGCTAACGCCACGAAGAAAAGAAGGGGAGCCTGCCTAATGACGGGCCATTCCTTGCGAAGCTCTTCGATAAAGGGGATTCCCATGCGATGGATTATAGCCCTACTGTCCCGGCTCACTTTGGAAGGCGAAGTTGAACCCAGATCAATCCCTAAGCCGCAGCCACCGCTCTGCGCGCAGGCAGCACCCTCAGCCGTGCGCGCATTCCGAGGCGGTCTGAATAGCGGAGCAGCTTCTCAATGCTTACCTGATTGATCTTGCCCTGTATCAAATTGCGAACAGCCGGTTCGTGCTCGTCAAGAATGTTCACGAGTTGGCGTTGGGTGTAATCCCTTCGTTCGATTTCGGCGCGAATAGCATCGAGCAAGTCGGCCTTGAACTTCAACGCCGTTGCCTCTGAACGCGAGAAACCGAGGTCGTCCAGAACATCCCCGCGCGTCACGTGTGTCACTGCGCTAATCCTCCTGGCCGTTGCCTTCCTCCTCGGTCGAGGGCAGAATCGGCGGCATCATCTTGCCCTTCCTGGTGAAGAAGCGCGAAACATCTGCGCCACGATCGGCAAGGTCAGCGATCTCATCTGCAGTCATTGGTCTGGGTGATTCGGGTGTATTCGGCATGGAATGATGGCTCGGCATACGTGAATATCCCAATCATATATCCTAGAAAGTAGCGCTTTCTCAGTGTTTCCACGCGGCAGTTACCATCGGGGTGAAATGACAACACTCTTCCAGCATCCCCTCCAAAAGATCCTCGAATCCCGCATCGCCATCATCGATGGAGCGATGGGCACCACCATCCGCAACTACGGCATGAAGGAAGCCGACATCCGCGGAGAGCGGTTTAGAGACGCGAAGAAGGGCTTGCTCAACAACGGCGACCTCTTCTCCCTTACGCAGCCGAAGATCGTCTCTGCCATTCATCGGAGCTTTCTTGAGGCCGGGGCGGACATCGTCGAGACCAACACCTTCGGCGCTACCAGCATCGCCCAGAGCGAGTTTTTTGTCGACGATCCGCGCGAGCACGGCGGCCGCAAGGATCCTGCGTTCTATCAAAAAATTATCGAAGACCCTTTTCTGAATAATCTGGCCTGGGAGATCAACGAGCAATCGGCGCGCTTATGCCGTGAAGTTGCCGATCACGTGGCCAACGATACGGGACGGCAACGCTTTGTCGCGGGAGCCATGGGGCCGCTGACGGTGTCACTTTCGAATTCGCCCGACGCCGACGATGCGGGCTTCAGGGTAGTCACCTTCGATCAGGTCAAGACGGCATACGCGCAGCAGGCGCGCGCACTCATTGCCGGCGGCGCGGACGTGCTCCTGGTGGAAACCATCTTCGACACGCTCAACGCCAAGGCGGCGCTGGTCGCCATCCGCGAGGTCTTTGACGAAGGCAATAAAGAACTGCCCATCATGATCTCGGCCGCCGTGGGCCGTGGCGGAGAGACCATGATCTCCGCGCAAACCATCGAGGCGTTCTGGACTGCCGTGCGCCACGTGAAGCCGCTGTCGGTTGGCCTCAACTGCTCGCTCGGTCCCGACCTGATGTATCCATTCCTGTCCGAGCTTGCGGAGAAGGCGGACGTGGCCATATCGTGCTACCCGAACGCCGGTTTGCCCAACCCGCTTTCTGAAACCGGCTTCGATCTTGGCCCGCAAGACATGGCCCGCTATCTGGGCGAATTCGCGCAGGCCGGGCTCATCAATATTGCCGGCGGCTGCTGCGGCAACACGCCCGAGCACATTGCGGCCATTGCCAAAGCCCTCGACGGCCAGCCTCCGCGCAAGTATGGGACGGCTCTCGTTGAAGAGTCCCACGCCCATCAGACCGAGGCCATAGGATGAGCGTGGCCCGGAATCCAAGTCTGCCACCCTGTCTGTCCCTGGCCACATTCCCGGTCCCGAAGCCCCTCCGCCTCTCCGGTTCGCAGCCTTTCACGCAGCAGCCCGGCGTCTTCATCATGATCGGCGAACGGACCAACGTGGCCGGTTCGCCCAAGTTCGCCAAGCTGATCAAGGAAGGCAAATTCGAGGAAGCCGTAAGCGTGGCCCGCCAGCAGGTCGAGAATGGCGCCAACATCATCGACATCTGCATGGATGAGGGCATGATCGACGGCGTCGCGGCCATGACGCGATATCTGCATTTGCTGGCTAGCGAGCCCGAGGTCGCCAAGGTTCCCTTCATGATCGACTCGTCCAAGTGGGAAGTGATCGAGGCCGGTCTGAAGTGCCTTCAGGGCAAGGGCATCGTGAATTCAATCTCGCTAAAGGAAGGCGAGGAGAAATTCCGCCGCCACGCCGCAGCCGTGCTCAAATACGGTGCGGCAGTCGTGGTCATGGCCTTCGACGAAAACGGCCAGGCCGCCACATATGAAGAGAAAATCCGCATCTGCGAGCGCGCCTACAAAATACTTGTGAACGAAGCCGGCATGCCGCCCGAAGACATCGTCTTCGATCCGAATGTCCTTACCGTCGCCACCGGCATGGAGGAGCATAACAACTACGCCCTCGACTTCATCAATGCCACGCGCTGGATCAAAACCAACCTGCCGCATGCGAAGGTCTCCGGCGGTGTCTCCAACATTTCCTTCAGCTTTCGCGGCAACAACAAGGTTCGCGAATCCATGCACTCCGCGTTTCTCTATCACGCCATCGCCGCGGGCATGGACATGGGAATCGTCAATGCCGGAATGCTCGAGGTCTACGAGGAGATTGAGCCCGAGTTGAAGACGCTGGTCGAGGACGTGCTGCTCAACCGCCGTCCCGATTCGACTGAGCGCCTCGTCAACTTCGGCGAAGCGCTGAAGGCCGCGGAGTCGGGCGCCGGCGCTGCGGTGAATGGGAAAAAAGCCGAAGAATGGCGCAATGCCACGGTCGAAGAGCGTCTCTCTCATGCGCTGGTCAAGGGGATCGATGCCTTCATCGAGATCGACACTGAGGAAGCACGTGTCAAACTCGGCCGCCCGCTGTTGGTCATTGAAGGCCCGCTGATGGATGGCATGGGCGTGGTCGGCGATTTGTTCGGAGCAGGCAAGATGTTCCTGCCCCAGGTGGTCAAGTCGGCCCGCGTGATGAAGAAAGCCGTCGCCCATCTCACGCCCTACATGGAGGCCGAGAAAGCCGCGCTCGTTGCCTCCGGCCAAGTCGCCAAGGCGCAGGGAAAAATCGTGCTCGCAACCGTCAAGGGCGACGTGCACGACATTGGCAAGAACATCGTCGGCGTAGTGCTGGCCTGCAATAACTACGAGGTCATCGATATGGGCGTGATGGTCCCGTGCGAAAAAGTCCTCGAACGCGCCAAGGCGGAAAATGCCGACCTGATCGGCCTCAGCGGCCTCATCACGCCCTCACTCGATGAAATGGTCCACGTGGCCCGCGAGATGGAGCGCCAGGGTTTCAAGCTGCCGCTGCTCATCGGCGGAGCAACCACCAGCCGCGCCCACACGGCCGTTAAGATCGCGCCCCACTACAGCGAGCCGGTGGTCCACGTGCTCGACGCCAGCCGCGCCGTCCCTGTGACCACCAGCCTGTTGAGCGAAGACGGAAAGGCCGCGTTCGTATCTGAGCATCGCGCTGCCTATGAGGCTCTCCGTAAGCAACACTCCGCGCCGCGCCAAAAGCTCGTCTCGCTTGAGACCGCTCGCCAAAGGCGCACTCCAATCGAATGGCGCGCAGAAGACCTGCCCGCTCCCGAGTTCACCGGCGTGCGCGTGCTCAACAACTTCCCGCTCGCCTTGCTGCGCGACTTCATTGACTGGACGCCGTTCTTCCACACCTGGGAGCTGAAAGGTGTTTACCCGCGCATCTTCGACCATCCTGAACAAGGTGCGCAGGCGCGGCAGATTTTTGCCGAGGCCAATGAGTTGCTCGATCGCATCGTCAACGAGAACCTGATCACCGCCCGTGGCGCCTACGGCTTTTTCCCCGCCAACGCTGTGGGCGACGATGTCGAGCTCTATACCGACGCCACGCGCAGTCAGGTGCTTGAGCGATTGCACTTCCTGCGCCAACAATCGGAAAAGGAAGCAACCAAGCCCTGCCGCTCGCTCTCTGATTTCATCGCGCCCAAAGAAACCGGCCTGCCCGATCACATCGGCGCATTCGCCGTCACCACTGGCATCAATCTCAAGGCTCTTTGCGACAGCTTCCGCGCCCAGCACGATGACTACAACGCCATCATGGCCGAGGCCATTGCCGATCGCCTGGCCGAGGCCTTCGCCGAATGCCTTCACAAGCGCGTGCGCGACGAGTGGGGCTACGGCCGCGACGAAAGCCTGAGCATCGACGAGTTGATTCACGAAACGTATCGCGGTATTCGCCCCGCTCCCGGCTACCCTGCATGCCCCGATCACACGGAAAAAGGCACGCTATGGCGCTTGCTCAATGTCGAGGCCAACACCGGCATGGTGATCACCGAGTCGTTTGCCATGTGGCCCGGATCAAGCGTAAGCGGGCTCTACTTCGCCCATCCGCAGTCACGGTATTTCTCGCTCGGTAAGATCGATCGCGACCAGGTAGCCGACTATGCCGAGCGCAAAGGGATGAGCGTGCCGGAGGTCGAGCGCTGGCTCGGCCAAAACCTGAACTACGATCCAGCGGAGTAACTTCCTGGGCCGCAGGGCCTCGGAACCAAGAGTAGAATGAATACGTCGCAACGCAAGGGAGGAAAGATGCAGGCGTGGCCGATGCGAGTTCTCGGTGCTTTAAATATCTCATTTGTTGCGCTGGGCGCATTCTATTCCGCAAGCATTATGCACATGCGCTGGAATAAGTGGCCGGTTTCTCCGGCTTATCAGGATTGGATGATATTTGCGGCTCTGAGCGCCATGAGCATTTTCTTGATAACGTATCTTGGCTATCTTGGAATTAGGCTCATCCGCAGAGACTCCAGGGCGCTATGGCCACTGTGCACGTTCTTTTTGGGAGAGATTGCATACTTCGTCGCGGTTTTTTACATAACATCGTTCGCCTTGCCGGAATCAATGACCACGGTTGCCGCGGGCTTCTGGGGATTGGGCCTTAATCCACTGATACCGCAGATCGTCACGGGATACCCACTCGTGGGCCTTGTGATCGCTTTGGTTATTCTCCTCATTCGGCGAAGCCCGCCGGACACCTACTCGCGATAACTTGGAATAACTCAGCCAGGAGCAGCCGATGAGCCCAAAGCCAGTCAGCCGATCGGGACGTGCAGTAACTTCCCCGCGCGGCTTTGACAAGGAGTTAGCTGAGCTAGAAGCGCTTGGCCTCGAATTAAAGACCGGCCCCGGCCCGAATCCCGCTCAGGTCGAGCAACTGCGCAAGGCCCTTACCCATCGCAATAACTTCCTTGTTAGTAAGGCCGCAAAGCTTATCGCGGACGCGGAGCTTTTTCCGCTGCTCCCCGATGTCCTCGCGGCCTACGACCGATTCTTCATCGACGCGGAGAAATCCGATCCGCAGTGCTGGGCAAAGAGCGCGTTGGCCAAGACGCTCGTCAAGTTGGAGCATCGCGCCAAAGACGCCTATCTTCGCGGCATGCGCCATCATCAGTTGGAGGGGACCTGGGGCGGCTCGTCCGACACCGCCGGCGCTCTGCGGGGCACATGCACTCACGCGCTGGTCGATTGCCCCGGCATCTCCGACGCCGAGTTGCTCACCGCGTTGCTGGAGCCGCTGACCGACTCCGACAAAACCGTGCGCATGGAGGCGGCTCGCGCCATTGCAGCGGTCGGTGGAGTCAGCGCCGCGCTGATTCTCCGCCTGCGCGCCCGACTCGCAAAGGACGAGCCCGAAGCCGAGGTCATGGGCGCGGTCTTCTCCGCGTTGCTTTCCCTCGAAGGCGAGCGCGCCATCGCTCTGATTGCCGGTTACCTTGAGGCTGGCGACGATCTCTCCGCTGAAGCTGCGTTCGCCCTTGCCGCCCTGCGCACTCCGGAAGCCCTGGCCGCGCTGACCGATCGGTATCGTGCGGGTACCGACACCTGGTTCGGCTCTGTGCTCTTGAGCGCCATCGCTCTCACCCGCCTGCCTCAGGCATTCGATTATCTGATCGCGATCGTCGCTAGCGATGCCCGCGAGGCGCCGGCTGCCATCGAGGCCATCGGCCGCAGCGCGCCCAACGCCGATTTGCATGCACGCGTGCAGAAGGCCGTCGAGAAGACCGGCAGCCCTCGCCTCGAGCGGGCAATGCGCCAGCACCTGCCTGCGTTGCCTGAATGAGTGCTTATCCGTGTAGCGCCGACCTCCAGGTCGGCTGTCGTGTGGGCCTCCTGGCCCGCGTGCGAACCCTGGCGGCGTGGACGCCGCCAGTACAGCCGCTCTGGAGAGCGGCGCTACTCAAATGCGCAATTTACGGACAAGATATAAGTCGGCATGCTGTGTTCGTCCTTTGACGCACGCGCTCCAACGGTGCTCTGATAGTTGCGGCAGGATCAGCCGGGCGCCGATCCTGCGATCACGGAGACGCGGAATGCGTGCAGGTGCGGCGATGCTGACAGCGATTATTCTGACAGGCGTCTTATTGTGCGGATGCGGTGGGGCAAGTAGCATCGGCACTGTTAAGACCACAACCCAAACGCCGCCGGCCGCGCCAGCCATTTCCACCGCTGCTGCGCAAAACGGGGCAGTGGTTGTGAGCCTCAAGACCACAACCCCCGCAGCCACCATCTACTACACCGTCGATGGCAGCACACCGGCCGCATCGTCTCCGCAATACTTCGCGCCCTTCCTGGTTGCGTCCAACCTGACCGTCAAAGCCATCGCCACCGCGTCCGGCGTCACGGCCAGCAGCGTGACCACACAAACCTTTGCGCCCAACATCCCTTCGGGCACTCTGGTCTGGTCAGACGAGTTCTCGAACTCGACCGGCGCCAACGCCCAGCCCAATCCCTCAATCTGGACTTACGACACCGGCAACAGCGGCTTCGGCAACAACGAACTCGAGGACTATTGCGCCTGGGGCTCGACGGCATCGCCCTGCAACGCCGCCCTGCCCAGTGCGTATGTCGGCACCGACGGCTACCTGCACATCGTGGCTCAACAGACCACGCCCGGCGTCTACACCTCCGGCGCTTTTACCTCGGCGCGCCTCAAAACGCAAGGCCTGTTCAGCTTTCAATATGGCCGCTTTGAGGTCCGCGCCCAGGTTCCCGAGGCGCAGGGATTTTGGCCCGCGGTCTGGCTTATGGGCAACAACATCGCGACTGTCGATTGGCCGGCCTGCGGCGAACAGGACGTGCTCGAGCGAGTCAACGCCGCGAAATCGCCGGACTGGAACGAGGGCTCGGTCCATGGAACCGGCTTCACCGGAAACACAGGCCTGGGCACCGTCTTCAACTTTCCCGCCGGCCAAACGGCGGCTGGCTGGCACACTTACGGCATGATCTGGACCCCCGGCAGCGTCGCCTACTACGTCGACGATCCCACCCAGCCGTACGTCACCTATACCAAGTCCAACCTCACCAGCTTGGCCGGCGCGGTTTGGCCCTTTGATGCCGGCCAAAGCAACTTCATCATCCTCAACCTCGCTGTCGGCGGCGACTGGCCCGGCAGCCCCAACGCCACCACTCCATTCCCCTCGCAGATGCTGGTGGATTACGTGCGGGTGTATGCGAATTGAGCCTTCCGCCAACTCACATTCCCAATCCCGCTTCAATTCCCATTTATGACCTTTTGGACCTATCTCTACACCTTTCGCTGCATAGTCCCTTGCGCCGGTTTTGCCCCTGTGTTACAAACGAATCATTCAAGTCTGCCACAAGGCAGGCGTGAATTTCATGCAGAGTGGCTGAGGGACGGGCCCTGTGACGCCACGACAACCTGCCTGGGCAATCCAGGAGTATGGTGTCAACTCTCGCTCGCTTCGGCGAGGAACATGAGATTCGGAGGTCGCTTCAGCTCTCAATTCTTGCGGCGGCTTGCACGTTTTTTCGAGTCACTTCACGTTCGCTCTTCCCTGAGCCGGTCACGCGCCCGCGTATCCGCTGTCACTCGTGCCAGAGCGAGGGACTTGTGACCGCTGCTTACGAATTGCGATGCCGGGAATGCGGAAAATCCTACGGGATTCAGCCGCTTTCCATCTGCGATGAGTGCTTTTCTCCACTCGAGGTTGCCTTCGATCTCGACTACGCCCGCACCCGCTTTACGCGCCAGGCCATCTCCCAGGGACCGCTGAATATGTGGCGTTATCGCGCCCTGCTGCCGGTCTCAGACAGCTACCAGCCGCAGACGCCGGCCGGCTTTACGCCGCTCATGAGGGCTCCTCGCCTGGGCGCGCGCATCGGAGCCGGCAACCTCTACATCAAGAACGACGCGGTCTGCCTGCCCACGCTCAGCTTCAAAGACCGCGTGGTGGCAGTTGCTCTTGCCAACGCTCAGGCCTTCGGATTCGATACCGTGGGCTGCTCGTCAACGGGCAATCTCGCCAACGCCGTTGCTGCCGGAGCAGCGCGCCTCGGCCTCAAGACCTTCATTCTTGTTCCCGCCGACCTTGAGCCCGCCAAGATTCTCAACACCCAGATTTACGGTGCGACATTGGTCCGCGTTCAGGGCAGCTACGACCACTGCAACCGCCTCTCGTCGCAGATCGCCGACCGCTACAACTGGGGCTTTGTCAACGTTAACCTGCGCCCCTACTACGCTGAGGGATCGAAGACGGTGGGCTTTGAGATCGCCGAGCAACTGGGCTGGCGCCTGCCCGACAACGTCGTTGTTCCCATGGCCGGCGGCTCGCTGATTACCAAAATTCGCAAAGCCTTTCACGAACTGGTCGCGCTCGGACTGGTTGAAGACCGCCCCGTCAAGTTCTTTGGAGCGCAGGCTACCGGCTGCTCGCCCATCTCGTTCGCGGTCAAGCGCGGCACTGACGTAATTGAACCGCAGCGTCCCAACACCGTCGCGCGATCGCTAGCCATTGGCAACCCGGCCGACGGTCCTTATGCTGTGCGTGCCATCCGCGCCTCGGGCGGCTGGGCCGAAGACGTCTCCGATGTCGAAATCGTCTCCGCCATCCAGGAACTCGCAGAGACCGAAGGCATATTCACGGAGACGGCCGGCGGCGTGACCACTGCCGTCACTGCCCGGCTCTATGCTCACGGCCGCATCCAGCCCGGCGAACTCACCGTATGCTGCATCACCGGCAATGGCCTCAAGACTACCGACTGCCTGCAAGGAGCCTATAGGCAAGACGAAGCCATCCGTCCGCGACTCGGCGATTTTGAAGCCTTTGTCGAAGAACACAACGCCGCGAATCAAGAACTGAGCCTGGCCTAAGCCCGGCGGGAGAAAGCCATGTCCGTGAGAGTCCTGTTGCCGAACGCGTTTCAAAAGCACACCGGCAACGTGCGCGAGATCTCGAGCGCCGCCGCCAATCTGCCGGAGCTGGTCACCGATATCGAGGGCCGTTTCCCGACTCTCCGCCAGCACCTTCGCGGCGACGACGGCCAGATTCGCCGCTTCATCAACTTCTATGTCAACGAGGAAGATATCCGCTTTCTCGGCAATGAGAAATACAGGTTCAAGGAGGGCGACGAGGTCCTGGTAATCCCCTCCATCGCCGGCGGCTGCGCTTAGCACTACGGTCGGGAATCGATGCTTCTGGGGGAACAGCAGGCTTCAGCCCTCTGAAGGAGCGCGAATGGCCGCTGTCATCCACGCTGGAGGCAAGTAAACTTGGGGTGTCAGGCAGAAGCTGAAACCCCTAGGCGCATCAGCATTTCCGCGAAAACCGCGACTTCCGCAGCGCTCAGTGGCTCCAAAAAACGCTGCTGCGCACTCAACAAGCGAGGCCCAAGCTTTCGGAAGTCCCTGACACCTTTCAAGGTCAGCTCCACAATATGCGCGCGCCGGTCTTCAGGGTCGCGCTTCCGGCGGACCCAGCCCTCTGACTCCAAGGCATCGAGGTAAATCACCATCGAGGATTTCTCAATCCGCGTCAGCTCTCCCAGCCATCTCTGGCTCATGCCGCCCCGGTCAGACAATACGCCAAGCACCGCGAGCTGGCCTGGATGCAGACGACTGCCTTCGATTGCTTCAACAACTGCCTCGCGCAAGCGCGACTGGGCCAGATGCAGCAAGAAGCCGATGCTGGTCAAGGACGGCGATTTATGGCTGGGCTTTTCTTTCAAATTCGGTGGGTACAAGCACGTCTCCATTTAATCTAAAAGAATATCATCTATTTATAGACAACATTGAGAAACTTTGCTACCCTTGCTTCACGTCACGACAATCAGCGTCCAGTAGCCTTCTGAAACCTATGGCTGAGCCGAGGGCGCAAGGAGATCTTGTGAGCCGATTGGGATCGCTTCCCGTCTCGCCCCTAGCCCTGCTTCTGCCGGCGATCGCATGTTTCTCGCAGGCTTCAACCTGTGCGGCCCAAACCCAGAAGCCACCCGACAAGTTTCTGGTTCGGACCACCAGCGGCCCCCTGCGGGGCGTCGCGCGGCCGGACGGGGGCGCTCAGTTTCTCGGCATTCCCTACGCTCAGCCACCGGTGGGCGACCTGCGCTGGCACGAGCCCTTGCCCGCCAAGCCGTGGACCGAAGTTCGCACCGCCAACAGCTTCGGCGCTCCCTGCACCCAGCCGGTATTGGGAGACTGGAACCGGCATGACGCCGAGACAGGCATGGAAGATTGCCTCTTTCTCAATGTAGTGACCGCGGTATGGCCGGCCAAGCAGCCGCTTCCGGTCATGCTCTACCTTCATGGCGGCGCCAATGAGGGCGGCTCGGCATCGAGCATGTTCTACAATGGCGGAACTCTGGTCGATCACGGCGTCCTGCTGGTCACCGTCAACTACCGTCTGGGCATCTTCGGTTTCTTTGCCCACCCCGCATTGAGCGCGGAATCAATTCACCATGGCTCGGGAAATTACGGCCTCATGGATCAGGTTCTTGCCCTGCGCTGGGTGCATGAGAACATCGCAAACTTCGGCGGCGATCCTGACAACGTCACCGTCTTTGGCGAGTCGGCGGGCGCGATTGACACCGGGTTGCTGATGACCTCCGTCCTTTCCAAAGGCCTCTTTCAGCGAGCCATTGCCGAAAGCGGCACATCGTTCAGTCATCCGCTGCCGTCACTGGCGGTTGCCGAAAAGGCCGGTGAGGCTTTTGCCGCCAACCTCAAACTTGCAACCGGCGAGGAGGGCTTGAAGCAGTTGCGTCAACTCACCGCGCAGCAATTGCTGGCTTTGAAGTCTAGCCAGAGTCCATACTCGCACTTCGGCCAGAGTATCGACGGATGGGTCATCGCCCGTCAGCCGGCTTCGGTCTTTGCCGCCGGCGAAGAAGCCGCGATCCCATTGCTTTTCGGCACTACGTCGCGCGAACTCGGGGCCGCAGTCTATCGCACTCCCACGGCCCCGGATGCATTGCGCAAGGCCATCGCGGATTTCTTCGGCAGGCTCGCTCCTCAGGCGTTGGCAGCATACGGATTGGCTGAGGGCGCGCAGGCAAGCGACGACCCGCTCTACGGCTCACAGGCCGACCAGTGGGCCGCCGATCTTATCCTTCGCTGCCCGGCCACTGCCCAAGGAGGCTGGCACAGCGCCGCCCATTATCCGACCTATGAATACGAGTTCGCCCACGCTATTCCCGGCCAGGAGGCGCAGGGGGCCGTTCACGGCGCGGAACTTCCCTATGTCTTCGGGTACTTTCCAAGGTGGGGCAACATCTCCGGCAAGTTTGCCGATATCGACATCCAGCTCTCAGATCTGGTGGAGAGCTATTGGACCAATTTCGCCAAGACCGGCAATCCCAACTCCGCTGGTCTGCCCGAGTGGCCCCAATTCGGCGTGGAAAGGAAGTTCATTCGATTTCAGCAGGATGGCAAGGTGGTTCCGATGGCGAGCTTGCGCGAAGGTCAGTGCGGACTTTACCGGGCTTCGCTTGCGGCGCGCATGCCATAATGCCGCTATTGAAAAAGCACTGAATACTCAGCATTGGGCAATGGGCCTACCGAGGGGCTCTGACTCAACACCCCGGGCCCAATGAACGCCTGATCAAGATTGCGGGGATTTCGATACTGCAATAAGCTTCGGGCGTATACTGAGGGCCAGGATGCCGTCCACACTCGACACAATTCGCGAGGCCTTGCAGGCAGCGCTGCTGCCCAAGCTCACGGCCATCGAGAAGGACCTTCAGGCCTTCCGCGCCGAAGTTGCGCAGAGTAATCAGACCTTGCGCGGCGAGATTGCGCAGGGTAATCAGGCTTTGCGCGGCGAAGTCGCACAGAGCAATCAGGAATTGCGCGCGGAGGCAATCGAAAACTACCAGGGACTGCGCGCGGAGATGAAGCAAAGCGGCCAGGGACTGCGCGCGGAGATGAACCAGAACAATCTGGAGTTGCGCGCGGAGATGAAGCAAAGCAGCCAGGAGCTACGCGCAGAGATGAGCCAGACCAGCCAGGAGCTGCGCGCGGAGATGAAGCAAAGCAGCCAGGAGCTACGTGCGGAGATGAAGCAAAGCAGCCAGGATCTACGTGCGGAGATGAAGCAAAGCAGCCAGGATCTGCGTGCGGAACTCGAGTTGAAGTTTTCCATTCTCCTCAGTGAAATCCAAAAGCTCGGTATCCGCTTGGAATCGAATGCAGACAAGCTCAAGGCTGAGACGGAGACCTACGTCCACCGCAGTATTACACCACTTGCAGAGCGGGTTGCGGTTCTGGAAATGTCCTTCCGAAACTTGAAGGAAAGGCTCGAACAAGCCTCGTAGGCACCCCGTTCCGGCTCAATATCTCGGGATCGGGCAACGGTTCTCCCATCTTGATTGAGCAAGATAAGATCGCGGCGAAACCCGCGAGCGCCACGATGCTTTTCCGGTCCCTGTTCCCTGCCCTGTTACTGTTTCTTGAAGCGATAGACGATGCCGGCGGTGAAGCCGAGACCGTTCTGCACGGTGGAACCGAATCCGGTCATAAAATACTCCGGCGCGACCCGCAGGCCGATGCTGGGGGCCAGATTGTACTCGGCGAAAACTGCGCCGCTGACGGCAAAGGTCGACCCGTCCGGATAGAGGCCCAGTGCTTTGCCGCCGAAACCGTTGGTATCTCCAGAGAAGTTGCCATAGGCATATCCGCCCATGACCCTGGCTGAGATGGAGTACTTGGGCTGGAGGTAGAAGCGGTAAGTGGGCCCGAAGAGCACGTCGTACTGGCTGATCGCGGGCTTGGTGATACCGCTGAAGTTGAGGCCCACGAACGGCGTGCCGTAGTAGCCGCGGCCGTCGAGTGTCAGGCCGAGGCGCTCATTGTAGTAGCGGGTGAAACCGCCGTTCCAGTTGTATTCGTTGACCTTCTGCGGGACGCCGGCATGGGTCCGCTGGAAGCCCGCACCGACATAGCCTTCATAGAGATGATCGTAAACATCGTGGATTGCAGCGACGCGGCGCTGTTCGCGGCGAGCCCGGATACGGGCCTGCACGCTGAGTTGAGGCTGAGATTGCTGGGCAGGCTGCTGGGCCTGATCTTGAGCCGGCGTAGAGGCGGCCGGCGTGGCGGGGTCGCTGCTCGAACTTGAGCTTTGGGAATAAACTGCGTGCAAGGCCGGCAGAACTAGCGCCAGCAGAAGGGCAAGACGGCGAAAAGAGTGCATCGGTTTCGAGATTCCTCCACGGGACTGCGGAAGCACACTAAGACTACAGGCAGCGCTCCCCCCATTCAGGTATTAAATCACCCTGACCCTGCTATTCACTACAAGATGGGCACTCTATTGGACGCAGGCCGGATCGAATCGTCCTTCGATCCGGCTTTGCAATCGCATACCGCGCACTTCAGACGATCGATTTCAGGTCGGCCAGCAACTGTGCCTGGTCGAAGCCGCTTGGCGCACCCTTGGCAGAAAGCCAGTCCTGGCCGAGCAGAGTGTGAGCTTCGTCGCAATACTTCTTCCAGAAAGCCAGGGTCATGGTCTTCAACTGGCCCCAGGTGATGCAGGTGAAACCATGCTGGTCGTACTTGGGCACGAAGACGCAGTGTCCGCCCCAACTGCCGGCTTTGGCTTTGGCGCCGCCATTGGGCACCACATCCCACACGTCCTGAGTTTGCGCGATGATGGGAAGGGACAACCCAATGTATACGCCGCCGAACAGGGCGATGGACTGCTGAATTTCCACCAGCTTGGCGGGTTTGGGGTCGGCGAAGGCTACGAGGGCATTGCCGGCGAAGCCCTGCTTTTGCCAGTCGTTCAGCACGTCGAGCTCGACGCCACCGGTGTCGGTGCTGGCGTTGCCGGGCACATAGCCGTCCCATTTCTCGTAGAAGCTCAGGATCGTGGCGTCGGGGACGGTGACCATGGCGCCGGTGTTGGCGGTCCACACCTGTATGGCATGGGCAGCGCCGGCGATAGTGCAGTCGCCCAGCCCTTCGGGAAACTGTGGTTCTGACGGTTCGGGGCCGTTGAGCATCATGCCCCACGAAGTGATTCCTTTGGTCCAGTCGGCGGAGGGGGGTGGAGGCGGCAGTGCTGGCGTGAGGTAGTCGCCAAACGCGAGGGTTCTCGAGTCGGTCTTGATGGCCTTGCGGCCCAATTTCATCTTCGAATGATCTGCCATGGGGAGGGCTCCTTAGTTGAATGTGGGTCGAGGGTTTCGGGCGTAAAGCGATTGGGGAACGCGCCCGGCGCCGTTCGCGGCCTTTGATAAACAGTGCCCAATCCTGCTTAACGTTGTCCAGTGAATCTTTCCTTGTTGACCTTTATATCCGATTCGCCGGCTTGAATCGGCACAGGGGCGGGGCGATGCTCTACGATGAGACCAGCGGGGACAGAGAGCGATATGGGTCGAGTGTTGCTCGGAGTAATTCTTGGATTGATTCTGGCGCCGGTTGTAGTGCTGGCGTGGATTCATTTTGGCAGCGTGCCGGTGGCCGTCGCCGATCCGCCGTTGCCGCACGAGGGCTCGATCACCGGGGCGGCTCTGCATGCGCGCATCGCGAGGGAGCTGGTTGCGACGCCGCCAATTCAGGCGAGTGGGGAGAATCTGGTGGCCGGCGCGCAGGTTTATCGCGATCAGTGCGCCGCCTGCCACGGTTATCATGGCAAGCCCTCTTCCTTCGGCGCACACATGTATCCGGCCGCACCGCCGCTGTGGGAGATGCACCACCACGGCTCGGAGACCATGATGGGTGTCACCGACGATCCGCCGGGCGAAACCTATTGGAAGGTGGCCAACGGCATTCGCCTAACGGGCATGCCGAGCTACAAGGACGTACTCACCGAAACGCAGATGTGGCAGGTTAGCCTGCTGCTGGCCAATGCCGACAAGCCACTGCCTCCTGCCGCCTTGGCTTTTCTGCATGGCGATGCCGCGACGGCTCCCGCATCCGCCGCGAAGGTTGGAAAGGAGTAGCGAATGAGCGTGCTTGATTCGCTGCGCAAGGGCTTCGGCTATTTCCTGATGAGCATGGGCGTTTCTAGCCCGGCGAAGAAGGCGGCGTCCGCGCCCAAACCAGCCAAGCCCGGCCCCAAGCCCGACGCGGGGCAATAAGCAGACTTCGCCGCCCCATGGATGCACACAAGAAATTGTGCATCCCGAAGGCGTTTTGGCGGCTCGAATGAAGTGAGCGTGAACGTCCGATCGAAGACAATCAACGAGGTTCTTCCCCTATGGAAAACGCCAAACGAAAAAGCTTCCTGCGTGCATTTTGGGACTTCTTTGTCCTGTTCAGCGGAATCTCGACGGCCTCAAACCTCTCGCGCACCCAGGGCCGCCCAGTGCGCAACCGCGGGTTGTTTCTCTTCCGCAAGACGCAAGACCAATAGAGAAACTGCTCGTCCGCAAACAGGCAACTTGTTAGAATCGAGACTATGCCACTCGACCGCCAACAGGCACTCGACTACTTCCACTCCCCCGACCTGATCGGGTTGGGGTTTGAGGCAGACGCCGTGCGCCGGCGGCTGCACCCCGAAGGCGTGGTCACCTATATCATTGATCGCAATATTAACTACACTAACTTCTGCACCGAGTATTGCACCTTCTGCGCGTTTTATCGGCCTCTCAAGGGCGCGCGATCCGGTGAGGGATACATCCTCGATTTCGAGAAGATCTACGAGAAGATTGCCGAGACGCTGGAAATGGGCGGCACAGGCGTGCTGATGCAGGGCGGCATTCATCCCGACCTGAAGATCGATTGGTTCGAGCGGCTGTTCACCGGCATCAAGCAACGCTTCCCGCAGATCTGGCTGCATTGCCTGTCGGCCTCCGAGGTGCTGGCGATTGCGGAATACTCCGAGTTGAGCCTGCGCGACACCATCGCACGGCTGCGCGACGCGGGGCTCGATTCTATCCCCGGCGGAGGCGCCGAGATTCTAGACGACGACGTGCGCAAGCGCATCGCCCGCCTCAAGTGCCGCACCGAGGACTGGGTCAGCGTGCATCGCACCGCACACCAGTTAGGCATGAGAACTACAGCCACTATGATGTTCGGCGTGGGCGAGACATTCGACCAGCGCATCAACCATTTTGAAGTGGTCCGCCGGCTGCAGGAAGAGACCGGAGGATTCACCGCATTCATTCCTTGGAGCTTTCAGCCTAAGTTCACCGCTCTCGGCGGTCGCGGCTGGGATGAGGCAACAAGCGTTGAGTATCTTAAGGTGCTGGCTATCTCGCGGCTCTATCTCGATAACATCGAAAATGTGCAAGCTAGCTGGGTAACTCAAGGATTAAAGGTCTTGGAGTTAGGCCTTCACTTCGGCGGCAACGATGTTGGATCGGTGATGTTAGAAGAGAATGTGGTCAAGGCCGCGGGAACGAGTAACTGCACCACCGAAGAAGAGCTGCGCAGGATCATCCGCGACGCGGGGTTTAAGCCGGTGCAGCGGGACACGTTATATAGAACGATGTTTTTGAATTAGCGGACAATTCATTCTGGCGCATTAGGGGAGTACAGGCTCTCAAGAATCTTGCGTACCTTGACGAGAACACCGAATGCCTCCGACAGTTTCATTGGCTTTTGATGGATTACGTTGTTTCCCGCCTTGATCACACTTTTCGCCATATCCGTCATTACGTTGTCCAAGCCGCGTTCCTCAGCAAGCTGCTCGAACCAAGCAGCAAGTGAGGCACCCTCCGGCTGGCCGGTCATGCATTCCCTTACCGCTTGCTCCAAAATGGCTCTGCTGATCGCGATGGAGGCCAGTGGGAAACCAACGATATAGGCTCGAACGGCTTCCGCAAGGTATTTGCTGACCGCCTCGTTGGGCTTGCGCCCGGCTGCGAGCCCGGACAGTTGCAGGGTTCGCGAGACATACCCCGGCACCGCCGCGACAACCTCGCGAACATACAATCTGTTCAGATCGCCTTCAAACAGATCCGGATGTCTCGTAGAGAGGTCATTGAGCGCCGGGATGATGTCGTCTGAAAACTCTTCTCTTGAGATTCTGACTCGCTCCGCAATGAAACAACCACGTTCAAGCATTTCGGGGCCTTCATCTGGGTATTGCTCTATAAAGCTCCTGTCCAAGTCCTCGACAAATTCCAACACCTCGGAAGATGATCTCAAAGGTTCTGTCATAGCGGGTCTCCGCGCCCCGAAATTCGCCCACCCCGCTGCCCTTGTAAGCCGGAGCATCAATTCGCACTGTCCCGTCAGCGTACAATCCTACGGTGTATGAATGGGACGAAGCTAAGCGCCGGGCGAATTTGCGGAAGCATGATCTCGACTTTTTCGATGCGTATCTTGTTTACGACAACCCGAACAAGGTAACATTTAGTTCAGTGCGGCATGACGAGCAACGCTCTCAGGACATTGCACTTGTCGAGGTTTGGGGCGAGATCTTGTCGCTCGTCTACGTTTTGCGCGAGAGGAATGTCCGCGTAATCTCGTTTCGTCCCGCGTCAAAGAAGGAAAGGAGGGTCTATGGAATTCAAAGGAAATCTTCCTAGCCGGCAGAAAAGTCTCACCGACTGGGAACGCGTGAAAAGAAATATCGCCGAAGACGCTCCGATTCCTTACGATCCCGAGGACGGCCCTTACGACCCGAATGACGAGGCGGCTACGGAAGCCTACTTCAACGCGGCAACAATCTGGGTTGGCTGGCCGAACCCGGTGATGATTCAGAAAGACGGAGTCCCCGTGACGCGGGAAGAAGCGGTGACGCCCAAGACCAGCCGCAAACACGCCAAGGCCTCCTGATCGGCTCTGCTACTTCGCCGCGGCCTCTTCTTTCAAGTAACTCGCACTTAGTGTCTGCTTTTGCCTTGCGATCGGCAACAGCGTCGGATAGAACTGGACAAATGTCGTGTCTACGGCGGCGTGCTCGGCGTGGCAGGAGTAACAGGCCGCATCTTTTGGAAACAGGCTGCCGCTAACTTCGTCATCGAAATTGAAGAAGGCCCACTTATCCGTGAACCGGGCTTGATCTTTCACGTGAACTTCGATGCCCATCACGTCAGTGCCCTGGTAGTGTCCGCGGTGATTGATGGAGCCCTTGTCCATGCCCATTCGCGACTCAAGCACCAGCACTGTCTTATCCGGCCAGGTTCCGGTCTGGACGAATTGCGCATACGCCTCGGGGTTCACAAAAACATTGTCGAACATGGTATGGCCTGAAGCTTGCGCGGTGGGGTTGTAGCTCATATCGACGCCTGAGCTCAGGAACACCCATTCGCGATAGTGCTTGGGGAAAAGCATTGCGCCATCTTTGTTGTAGGCCGGGGCATTGACCGGTGCGGCCTTTGCCGCGGTTTCCGAGTCTGCAGGGGAAGTTTGCGGGCGCGGCGAGGCTGCAAGGCACGCAAGCAGAAGGAGGCCGGTTGCCGGCAGAGCGATTCTCAAATGCATGGGGAACTCCTGACTGGTTCAGGATACGCGAACAATCTGTCTTCGGTTCCAAAGAAGCACGGTAATGGCCGCGAAGCGCCCGAAACGGCGGCTTGCGACGATGGAGTTCTTGAGTACTTTTTTCGGAGTTCGGTAGCACGATCTTTGGTTTTGTGCTACTATGATTCTTCCCAATTACTCCGACGTGGGAGGAGGCATGCGCCTCGGTAGCACGAAAATACAAATCGTATCACTCACGTTTCTCGCGCTGACCGGGACGCTGGCGGCGCAATCTACCGTTGCGCGCGTCGCCGGAACGGCGCTCGATCCGCGGAGCCGCCCGGCCGCCTCGAGCGATAAGACATATCCGCCTCAGCTATCAGGGACAGTCGTTGACGCGTCTGGCGCGGTGATTGCCGGGGCTAAGGTGCAGGTTCGAAGCGCGAACGGTACTGTACAAAGAGCGACACAGTCGGGTACGAATGGCTCCTTTATCATTTCCGGACTCGCGGCAGGTAATCATCGGGTCGTCGTGTCGAATCCTGGTTTTGAAACCAAAGAGATGCTTGTCACCATAGGGACCACCGGGGCGTCAGTTCCGCTGCGCATCTCACTGGCTGTGGGCGCGGTGAACACCACCGTCAACGTGCAGGGCCGCGCCGACGACCTGACCGGAATCGCAGTTTCCGCAGGCCAGGTAACGGTGGGCGCAGAGGAGCTCCAGTATCGTCCGCTACTTCGCTCGGGAGAGGTGCTGGAGACGCTGCCCGGGCTCATCATCACGCAACACGCCGGCGGCGGCAAGGCCAACCAGTATTTCATGCGCGGCTTCAATCTCGACCACGGCACGGACTTCGCCATTTTCATCGACGGGATGCCGCTGAACCTGCCTTCGCACGCGCATGGCGAGGGCTACTCGGACATGAACACCGTCATTCCGGAGTTTGTGGAGCGGGTGGATGCCGAGAAAGGGCCTTACTATGCGGAAGTCGGCGACTACGGCTCGGCGGGAAACGCCCACATGGTGATTTCGAAGACGCTGCCCCAGGGCTTCGTCCAGGTCGATGGCGGCATGTACCAGTTTGCGCGGTTCGTTTTCGGCGTCTCGTGCAAGATGGGCCGGGGCAACTTGCTCTACGGCGGAGAAGCGTATCACGATGGCGGCCCGTGGGTGCATCCGGACAACTACTACAAATTCAACGGGCTCATGACCTACAGCCAGGGCGGAGACGACAACGGCTTCAGCATCACGGCCCGCGGTTACGCTGGAACGCGCTGGAACTCGAGCGATCAGATGCCTTATACGGCTATCGCTCTGGTCGGATTCTTCGGCGCACTGAATCCGGAAGACGGCGGCCATTCCCATCGTTATAGCTTGCAGGGCGAATGGCATCGTAAAGGCGCAACTTCGGAGACGAAGATCATGGCCTACGGGTTTTATTACGATCTCAATCTGTTCTCCGATTTCACCTACTACCTGGTCGACCCCTACAAGGGTGACCAGTTTGAGCAGCAGGATCGCCGCTGGGTGGCCGGGTTCGACGCACGCCACACGGTCTTCGGCGAGTGGTTTGGCCGCAAGGTGGAAACCACGTTCGGCATGCAACTGCGCAACGATTGGATCCACAACGGCCTGTTCCGGACCGAAGATCGCGTGCGTACGAGCAAGACGTACTACACGGCCAACTATCAAGGGGACTGCGATGCCAACGGCGATTGCTCCACCCTCGATCAGGCTGCTGTATTGCCCGAGTACACGGATCAGAACAAATTCACCGAGACAATCGCGAGTCCCTGGGTGAGCAGCAAGATTCAGTGGGCGAGCAAATTCCGCTCGATCCTGGCGCTGCGCGGCGACTACGGTAAAGGCATCGTCACCGACTTTATCAACCCCACCAACCCCAGCTATCCCTTCGATCCCTTTCCGGCCAACTTCAACCCCAATGCTCACCGGTCGATCGCCAAATTCCTGCCCAGCCCCAAGGCAAGCTTGATCTTCGGTCCGTGGGCCAACACAGAGTTCTATCTTCAGGGCGGATTCAGTTACCACACCAACGACGTGCGGGGCTCGACGCAGCGGTATGAGCCGGTCTCGCCCGACTATCCTTACTACAATTCGCCGACACCCGTGCCGGTTCCCTTCCTGGCCCAGACCAAGGGCGCGGAAGTCGGCGTGCGCACATCGGCCATCCCACATCTGCAGAGCACCGCTGAGATCTGGTATCTGCACAGCAACTCCGAACTGCTGCAGGATGGCGACACCGGGGGCACGACTCCCTCGATGCAATCGAGCAACCGCTACGGCTTCGAAGTCGGCAACTTCTACACGCCGGCGGAACATTGGGTTTTTGATACGGACTTTGCGGACTCCCGCGCCCTCTTTACCCAGGACGACCCATACGATTCCACGTTTTACACGAACGCATCGGGGACCCAGCGGCTTTGCGCGCATAACTCGAATTGCTATGAACTGATTCCGACCGGCTCGACGCCCTCGGGCATGGTGACCCCCGCGACCGTCAGCAACGGAGACGGTGGATACCTTCAGAGCCCGTATGGCAAGGAGGTCCCAGAAGCAGTTCGCTGGGTGGTTTCAGCGGGCGCCATACTGAAGGATTTGAATGGCTTTTCGTCGAGTTTGCGGCTGCGCTACTTCGGGCCCCGCCCTTTGACTTCCGACGCGATTTATACCTCGCCGTCAACGACGCTGGTCAACTTTGAGGCGAGTTATAAATTCAACAAGAACTGGAGCCTTGTGGGCGAAGTGTTGAATGTGTTCAACCGCAAGGACCACGACGTTGACTACGCGTATGTATCGCAAATCAATCCAGCGGCCACCTTGCAGTTTCAGGGGCAGCCAGTGCCAGCGGCACCGCCAACAACATTAGCGGGGCAGGAACTGGTTGCCAATGCCATCGACGCGAACGCGGCATTCACACGAGTGATGCATCCCGTTGAACCAGTTCAGGCGCGATTCACTTTACGCTACAGTTTCGGCCGATGAAGCAAACACGTTGGTGGGGCGGACAAATCCGGGGAATCAGGCTTCGCCACAGCTTTGGGCTACGCATTTTCTCAGGGCGGCGCCAAGTTCAACTTTGTCTACAAATGCTCGCGTCATAGGACTGAACGGTCTCTGTTTTCGGATAGCACGTCGAATAAAGGTAACTGGCTGCTTTCGTCGAGCGAGAGGATTCCGCAATGACAAGGCACAGTTGTCATTCAGACATCTACGCTAAGGAAATTGGCCTCCGCCAGAGGAGAAGTGAGGCCGATTCAATCTAGGGGTGTGTCTGGCCGCCGGCAGCTACGTCCAAACCATGCCTGAGCAGGTCGGCGATAGTGGACAGACTTTGCTCGGCGCCACGCTGACTGCCGGGCAGGTTGATAATGAGAGTGTCGGCTTTTAGTCCCGCCACACCCCGTGAAAGCCACGCGAAGGGATTGTGACCGGCGCCGTTGAAGCGCATGGCCTCGGCTAGCCCGGGAGCTTCGCGGTCGATCACTCTGCGCGTGGCTTCAGGGGTTCGGTCGCGGGGCCCAAGGCCCGTGCCGCCGACGGTCAGGATCAAGGCCGCGCCCTGTTGGCTCAATTCGTCCAGCTTGGCGGCGATGGCGTCTTCATCATCGGGCAGCAGCCCGGTCAGGATTTCGGCCGCGGGCCAATACCGGCGAAGCAATTCAACGACGGCCGGGCCGGCAGTGTCCTGAAGCAGGCCCTGCGAGCACCGGTCGGAGATGGTGAGGACAGCGAGCAGCATCAGGTTGATTGTATCCGCGAACTAAGGCCAAATTCGTTGTCTTGAAGTCTAAAAGGACGAAGTTGTTTTCAAAGATAACAATGATTCCCGCTCCACAACAGGGTCATCTTGCAAGAAAGGGGAGCTCTCTGAGTCTGTGCCGAGCATAAGAAAAACTGCGGCTCACGGCTCAGTTCTTCCTAGCAGCGTGTTTCAATAATGGCTGCAGAATCTCGCTTGCGGTCCCTCAGGGGTTAAAACCCCTTCGTGTTACCGCTCTTTTCGGCACGACTGAAGTCGTGCCCCGATACAGATCGGATTCTTTGAAACACGCTCTAGCAGAGTTCCTCTCTTGGTTCGGCGGCCGGTTGTGTCTTAACAAACAAGAACGCGGCGCGGGTCTTGTCGCTGGAGAGAATTCGGTGACATTCCCCTGGCGGAATAACCCAAACCTCGGGGCTCTTTAGGGTCTCCGCATGCCATTCCCCGTTCCTCAATAGTTCCAAGACCACCTCTCCCTCGAGCACTACGATCACCTCGTTCTGATGCGGGTGTTTCTTCGGCACCGATGATTTTGGCTCATCTTCCGGTAACACGGAGAATCCGGCCGCGAGACTGTCTGTATGGATAAAGTATGGGTGATCGCGCTCAGCGCCGCAAAAATAGAGCGAAGACAAGAGCGGGTCCTGCCGGCTCCGTTCCCTCATTGTCGTGAGGAGACCCTCTAAGGTCATTCCGCCTGCAAATGCGCTTTCGACCAGCGACTGGCGCGAATTGTATTGACCCGTTTTCTTGTCGCGGCTGCACTGCAGGCATTGATCTGCGTGCCGATGCACAAGAAAGAATGCGTCATACACTGTGTCAACCTCTTTGAGTCGCAACAGTCTGAATCGGCCATCGGCAATGATGAAAAAG
>Ga0326727_10006875_pt1 | contig 30683 bp, 38 predicted proteins | sample MB2enrmetagenome_FD_207643 | JGI IMG/M metagenome (GOLD analysis project Ga0326727, IMG submission 207643) | Lab enriched peat soil microbial communities from McLean, Ithaca, NY, United States - MB29MY | ecosystem: Environmental > Terrestrial > Soil > Wetlands > Peat | place: USA: New York... | reverse complement strand
CCGGTTTGCTGACACTATTTTGCCTCCTTGTGGTTACTGAACATAACAAAATAAGGAGGCACTGTACCTTAGATCTTTCGGCTTACTGAAGGGTCTCTCCTCTCGGAAAAATGATTTCTACAGAGCCAAAATTTCATTTACTCTCAACACACTCTCTTTTGCTAACCGCTTCTAGTCTAATCTCTCCTTATCTTAATTTTTCACAGTTAACAATGTATTATTCCTGAAAAAAACCGGTCCTTGGGGGTACCCACCACCACTCAGCCAAGGGTGGCACCCCCCACGCTGAGCAAAGATGAGGGGGTACCCCTCCCCGGTTCCACCCATAAAACCATCGTTTCCTGTGGACTCCCAACGACACCCGGAGAGTTCAGATACGTTCAGGAAGGGGGGGTACCCCCCGCTCATAAAAAACCGGGACCCCCCTACCCCCCTCCTTCTTTTAAGAGGGGATCACCCCCCCCACCCATGTGCCGGCCCGGCAGGGGGGTACCCCCTCCCCCATCCGGTCGTACGCGGGCGGTCCGGACCCTTGAGAGGGGGTGTGAACAAGCGAACCCGCGTACCAGAACGCGACCACCGGATCAAAGCCCCGCACAGTACTAAATCTTTTTTCCCTGCTCCGGGCAACTATCCGTAGATGGCCGCCTTCGACCCGTCACTCCTTGGGATCTTCATCTTCGGGCTCATCGCCGGGATATGTCCCTGCAACAGCGTCCTCTGCCTCGGCCTTATCGGGTACCTCACCAGTGGAACCACGCGGCTCTCCATTCCGAACATTCTCAAACTCACGCTCGCGTTCTGCACCGGGACCATCCTCGTCCTCCTGCCGCTCGGCGTGATCGCGGGATTCCTTGGAAAATACCTCCTCTTTTTGAACAGCACCATCGCATGGTCCCTCGGCGGTATCCTCCTTATCCTCATGGGCCTCCAGCTCCTCCACCTCTACAAACCCCCGATACGGAGCATCTTCAACTTCCTCCGGGTACCGACATCGTATACGATCAGCGGGGCATTCCTCCTCGGCCTCTCCTTCGGTGCGATCACCATCGGGCGGGGAGCCCCCATGCTTCTTGTCGTCCTCACCTACATCGCACTCTACCAGACCGTGGCGCAGGGATTTGTCACCATCCTCGTCTACGCTATCGGCATGAGCATCCCGCTCATTATCATAAGTTCGGCCGGTGGGGCAGTCGGGAAGAAGATCAAGGAAAAAGCAAACGTGAGCGGCGAACTCGCCGACCGGATCATCGGCAGCGCGATCATCGTGATCGGGATATACTTCCTGTACCTGGCGTTTGGGTAAGGCCGGACCGGAAGTGCCCCATTCATCATTAACAGAACTGGAAAAAATATTCCCGGTACCGGATGAGGGCCTCGCCCATAAGACTGGGAAGCGGGCGAGACCCGCGGAATACTGCATAGGTATTCACGCAGGGATTTCTGGGCAATCTGCGGATTTAGATTCTCTGTCCACATCGTTAAACTGGCAGTTTGATTATTTGGACAGAAACGTTAAGCAATCCTATAACTTGGAGGATTGTGTAGGATCGGTTCATAAAAAATTGCACACTTGACGAACCCGGTCCTGCCCGTAGGCATGATACAACATGGATCTCTTCTGATGAAAATGTTGGATCATGCCCCAAGTTAAATTACCGTGCAAAGGTGTTGAAAAGTATGAAAAGAAACAGACTATTCCTCCTACCGGTTCTGGTGCTTCTTGTGATGGCATCATGTGCAGTAGTATCGGCAAGCGAACTAAAATCTGTGAACAGCGGCACCATCATCCAGCCGGTAAACACCACGGGATTTGGCCAGATACATCCCCTGACAGTCACCGGCTCAGTGACGCAAGGCCAGACAACGTGGCAGACCAGAGTGGTGTCATCGTACATTACATCAATGAACGTGAACCTGTACTGGGGCGTTCCCGCCAATTCACTTCGGCTGAAAATTTACTCCCCTGACGGGTCGATATATGGACCATTTTACGACAATTTTGACGGTGCCACTGACGGGCGTATCAACGTAGACGTCATAAACAGCGGAGGAATTCCGCAAGGCACATGGATTTACGAGATCTATGGGTACAGGGTGACGGGAAGGCAATATTATACGATCTGACGTCTACCCTACATTGAATGAAACATTCCTTAATTGCTCTTGTTTTTTTACTGGCGGTCATTAGCAATATCGCCATTGTCCAGGGGGCAACATATGTTGTCCCCCATTCTCCCCAACACGGACCATCGGATACTCTTGGTGCCGACCGGATTGTCTCTTTTTTTGATCTGCCACTGTAGGTTCAGGCAGCCTGGATCTTTTCGGTTGTGCTTGGAATTTTCGGCCTGTTGACCATCTGGCCGATTATTGTTGGAAAAGTAAAAACAATTCTGCAAAATAAAAATCGCGCTGCAATTCTCGAATATATCCGTGATCATCCCGGGTGCACTATTGCAGATCTGTCAAAAAATACCGGCATCAACCGGGGATCCGCGAAATATCACCTGTCTGTACTTCTTCTCGAACGAAAAATTGTCCGGAAAAAAGAAGATAAACTTATCTATCTGTTTCCGAATTCCGGAACCGCTCCTGATAAGAAACGAATGTACGGGTATATTATGAGTCATCCAAAACAGGAGATCCTCAAAGTGATCCAAGATGACCCGGGCATCAGCAACGTGGAGATTGCACAACGCCTTGGGCTGGACCGGAGCACAGTTTACTGGCACCTCCAGCAGTTTCTTGATGAAAAGATGGTCGTATCCCTATGGGATGGCAGGAGTATGAAATACACTCTGACCATGGAGGTTGAAGAAATTATGAAAAAATACCGGATACAATGACGGTGGAATTTTTCTATTCATCCGGGCAATTCAGCACGGTATGATCTCTTGTATCCTGTCAAAGTTCCCGGCTCTCCCGGAGTATCTGCACCGGGATCCCGGGAAAAAAAGATTTACTCTGCCTTTGCCAGGCTGACGCCATCGACCTTGATATAGCGTCTCTTTAAGTTGTGCTTGCTGCCGATGACCGCAAACGTGCGTTCCTCGGCCTGCTTCTCGTTTGGCGCCGCGATCACTTTCGTGTAGGGCACCCAGTCTTCGCCCATTAAAAATGTACCTTTCACTTCATACTTCTGCTCTGCCATAATCACTCACTCCAGAAATCCAAATACGTCCTCGACCCTGCCGAGTTCAAAACCGCTCGTCGCGTTGCCGGCAATGTAACCCGTATCGTTCACGAGAAGGCCGGTACCGATAAGGCCGCTGCCCATGTTGATCGTGCCGGTACCGACCGGTACCTTCGCCACCGCTTCGATCTGCGCAATCTGCTGCGCGGTCGCATTCGGGTGCACAATCACGCCCCTGTTCGTGGCGGCGCCGGCCATGCCGACCGTCCGCACGCCCCCGAGCGTCAGGTGGATCACTTCCACCTCCAGGAACTCCCCGATCGCTGCGGCGATTTCCGCAGGAAGGTCCGGGTGAACCGCGGCAAACGTATCGTTTGCCATGATCACGTTCCCTGCCGCGTTCATCGTATCAGAGAGCAGCATGACCTTCCGGTGCTTCCTGAGCACCGCAAGCTCAGTATCGGTCGCAAGCCCCGAGACCACGAGGCCCCGGCTGTTCCCTGAGACAAGCGACCCGATGATCGGACTGCCCTGTATCGTCGTCTCGACCAGTTCCACGGAGAGCGCCTCTTTGAGCGCGTCCCGGAACTCATCCGTCGATTCCGGCGGGATCACCGCGATATCGCCCGCAACCCGGGCAAAAACCCCGATATTGGGGTCCCCGGCAAAGTTCGTCGTGCGTTCCATATGCCTACGATTCCGGGGCAAGTTCCGCCTGGACCTGCCCGTCTTCCATCTTCATGGCGCGGACCCGGATCTTGGATGGCGGCTTCTCGGCCCCCCGGCTCCACACCTTCTCGTTGATAGTCCTGTCAAGCTTGACATCCTCGGTCTTCATGTGCTTCGCGAGGTACTTGCGGATATCCTTGATCGCGCCGTTCGCCCGCTTCCACCGGGGCATCCGGCGTGCATCCCGCAGCGGGATGATATAGATGTGTTCCTGCATCTGTTCTGCCATGATCACACCTTTAACGTGCTTCTGCGCCAGTTGCGCCGCTTCGGGTGCGAAACAACCGCCCTCTTCGTCCTGATCATGACCCACTGGGGCACGCGCCGGTTCTGGTCGCATGCCTTTGCCAGCCGGATCTTCCTTCCTTTGCTGAGCCTGCTCATGTTCTTCACCTTATTTTGTTAATTGCTCTTCTTTCTTCCCACCACAAGAGACTGCTCGTGGTGCGGGGGGAACAGGGCGGCGGGATCAACTCCGCGGGCACGGATCGCCGCCCTGATCTCAGACTCGTAATCGCCGTTTGGGATCGTCCCGGTCTCTCCGTAGTTTACAACGAGGAACCGGTCCGCCAGCCGGTCGACTTCGGATCTCATGTAGCCGAGGAGCGGGCGCACATACGCACTCCCGGTCCGGCCGCAGATGCTCTGCACCTGCGCCCTGGTGAGCATCGGGACCCGGTCATCAAACCGTGTCCCGTCGCCGACGACCTTATACTCACCGGCAAGGGTCTCAATGGCAGTCTGGTGGATGCGGTTGATCGCATCGTTCGGATACCCGCATGAAACTACCATGTCTGCCATCTCTTCTGCCATACCTTCGGGAAATACCCGTTTTCTCAAAGGAAACCCCAGCGCCTGCGCCGCCTGTTCTATTGTCGGGATTAAGCGGGCGGGGTCGAACACAAACGTGTTGAGTTCAACCTCGTAATACGTACCCAGCATGATCGCTGCAAGGGAACTATCCTTCCCGCCGCTGTAAAGCACTCCTGCTTTCATCACTTTCTGGTGATCGAGTAATCCCGTTTTGCCGGCGCAAGCTGCCGGAGCAGTTCTTTAAACTGTGCATCGGTGATCTTCTGCTTGAGACGCCCGCTCTGGGCGAGCGCCACCAGCTGCTGTTCCACGGCGCTGGCAAATTCTGGCTTGGTCAGCTTGATGGTATTCAGGCGTTCCCGGGCGTCGGGCTCGAGAATCTGCATAAGTACCATCTGCATCTGCTGCTTGAGACGCTGCTGTTGCTCGAGTTCCTCCTGCATGGCCTGCTGCTGGCCGGCCTGCTGCTGGAGTTGTGCCATCCTTCGTTTCCGGATTTCACTTAACTCGTCGTCTCCCATGGAATGTCACCTCATTTATGCTTCAGGCTTCCTGCCTTTACGCTTTCTCTTTATGGCCTTCAAGCTTTTCAGCTTTCTTGCCTTCGCCCTTCTTTGAGGCAGGCTTCTTCTCACCCTTCGCATCGTCGGACTTCTCGGCCTTCTCGCCCTTTGGCGCCTTGCCGCCCTTCTTGGTCTCGGCCTTCTTGGGCTCCTCGGCAACCGGCTTTACCCTTTTCGGGACCGGTGCCGGCGGGTTGGCAAGGGCCTCTTGTGCCATGCTGTCCAGAAACGCCATGCCGGCAGGTGAAACCCTGCGGCCGGTCTTGTCATGGATGACAAGGCCTGCGGCCTCCAGCTGCTGGAGGGCCTTTCGGAGAATCGAGCCGCTGCCCTTCCGGAAAGCATTCGGTTTTGAGCCGCGGTTCTTGTTCCCGCCATAGAAACTCCGCATCCGTTCGACACCCAGGGGGCCGTCGACATAGACGCGTCTCAGTACTGCTGCTGCCCGGATAAACCACCAGTCGGGGTCTTCGGGAGGCATCTCCTTATGTACCCCGGTCTTTGCAAAGGCAGCCCAGGCCGGCGGCTTGATCTCCTGCCGCTTCCTGAGCTCCTCGGCAACCTTCCTGATGAGGTGGTCGGCCGGGACATCATATACGGTCGTCATGAATAGTCCTCACTGTTTTTAAAATTAAATAACAGTCTTATCTTATTGGTAAGCGAGGTTTTTATATATTTCGAGATACCGGCACCCGCTTTTTGCCGGTATTAAAAAAGGCTTATTTTCTCTCCTTTTTCCCGCGTTCCGCGAGCACCATCGTTTTTCCCCGGACGCTGACAAGGACGGCACGGGTGGCTTCTGCCAGCGCTTCCGGGTCGACTTCGGTATTCTGAAGCCACTTTACCTTGATTACCTTGCGCTTTTTGAGTTGGGCCACGATCTCCTCGATCGTCGCTTCCGTGCAGCCCTGTTTCCCGATCCAGACCGTCGGTTTGAGGTCCTGCATTGCGGGATCATTCGGTGTTGTCATGAGATCTCTCCACCCGGTACCGGGTTGTCTTTTTGCATTCAAGGCACGTGACTGCCACCCATCCATGGTGGATCCGCACCCGCATGTTGACACCGGGCACCAGGTACCGGTAGCAGTGGTGGCAGTACCGGCGCCGGTGCTCCCGGTCGATCCTGACCCGCTGGCGCATGGCAATCTTCCGGGCAAGGGCAACATACCGGTCGCTGTATTCGGGGTGCTCACGATAGACGTTCCCCGCCTCGGAAAAGAGCACCGCGATACGCTCCCGTGCCAGCGGTTTTACCGGGGGGATGCGGTTCTTGCCTTTCATGGTTCACGGTACCCTTCAGGTGTCATACTATCAGCGTCCGGGATATAAAAATGACGGGGCACAAAGAAGGGATGCGAAAATAATTCCTGTGTCAGGACGTTTTAGCGGGTCCTGACCTTCCTTCCTTCAATACTCAGCCGGTCCTCGCAGAAAAGCCTGACCGCCTCAGGGAGGGCGAGATGTTCCTGGATGAGGATCCGGTTGGCAAGCGTGTCCTCATCGTCGTCATCCATCACCCGCACGCAGCGCTGGAGGATGATGGGGCCGCCGTCAAGGCTCTCGTCCACGAAGTGCACGGTGCACCCGGTAAGTTTCACCCCGTGAAGAAGTGCCTGCCGCTGGGCATGCAGGCCGGTGAAACTGGGCAGGAGCGCCGGGTGGATGTTGATCATCCGTCCGGCATACTCGCGGACAATGGCCAGCCCGAGGATACGCATGTACCCGGCAAGGATGACAAGATCAGGACGGGCTTTTTTAAGTGCCGCGAGGAGCGCCTGCTCGTAAAGTTCCCGGGTGGCAAACGAAGCATAATCGACAACGACGACCGGAATACCGGCCGCCTCTGCCCGCTCGATCGCATAGGCTTTCGGGTTATCGGTCACGAGCGCCACGCATTCGGCCAGTATGCTACCCCTCTGCAGGGCCCCGATGATGGCCTGGAAGTTCGAACCGCGTCCCGATGCGACCACGACTATCCGTTTTGCCATGATTCCTCTCTCTGGAATTACCCTTTCCTTACCGGGGTTCTTCCCCGCCCGGTATCTCCGGGCGGACGATACACTTGATCTTCACGATGCGCCGGCCGTGCATCTGCATGACGACAAGCGTGACCCTCCCTGCCTCGATCTCCACTTTCTCCCCCGGGTGCTGCGGTATGTGGCCGAGCCGGTCGATCAAAAGGCCGCCGACGGTCTCGTAGGACTCATCCATGGGCAGCCGGATACCAAGCTCATCATTGATATCGTCCACCCACATCTGGGCGTCGAGCACGTAGACCCCCTCGGAGATGGTCTGCACCCCGGGTTCCTCCTTGTCGTACTCGTCCCTGATTTCGCCCACGAGTTCTTCAAGGATGTCCTCGACCGTGACGATCCCGACAAAACTGCTGTACTCGTCGATGACAATCGCGATCTGCACCCGGTGTACCTGGAGTTCCTTTAAGAGATCGTCAATCTTTTTCGTCTCCGGCACGAACGTCGGGTCGTACATGATCTCCATGATCGAGAAATCCTTTCTTTTGGAGACCATGGCAGAGAAAACATCCTTAACATTGAGGACGCCGGTGATGTTATCAATCTGCTCGTGAAATACCGGGATCCGGGAGAAACCGGTCTCGTTGAAGATCCGGATCGCCTCGGGAATGGACGTGGTATCCTCCATGAGGATCACGTCCACACGGGGCGTCATGATTTCCCGGGCAGTCGTATCCCCGAACTCGAGCACCGAGTACAGCATCTCTTTTTCGTCCTGCTCGATAGTGCCCTCTTCCTTGCCCACGTCGATCCATTCCTTGATCTCCTCTTCGGTGACAGCCGGCTCAGCCGATTCCTTTCCTATGCCAAGGGACGGGTTCACCCGGTCGACAACCCAGATAAGCGGTGAGAAGATACGGGAAAGAACCAGGATGACCGGGGCGACAGCCCGGGGAAAGGAGTCCGGGGCACGGGTCGCATAGATCTTGGGGCCGATCTCACCAAAGACCAGCAGGACAATCACGACCACAAAGGTGGCAATCCCGACACCGATGCTGCCGAAAACACTGATGGCAATCGCGGTCGCAATGGACGCGGCGGCGATGTTGACGATCGTATTCCCGATGAGGATGGTGATCAGGAAGTGATCGGGTTTCTCCTTGAGGGTTGCAAGGGCTGCAGCCCCGGGTTTATGGTCATTGACCAGCGTACGCACCCGCGCCCTGCTCATAGAGATCAGGGCGACCTCGGCACTCGAAAAAAACGCGGAGAGCAGGATGCAGATGATAAAGAGCAGGAGATAAAAAAGATCCTCAATCATCCTCTTTCACGCCGTGCACGGGCACGCCAGCATCCTTGGTTCATAGTCGGAATCTACAGCAGATATGGGGAACGGGATTTAATAAAACCAACGGAGGGCGAAAAGGGATGGTCAGCCGGTTTCCATGCATTTCCTCATAAACGAAAGATCCCGTGCAAGGATCGTGCATTTTTCTTCAGCAGAAAGCGGTTTCTGGAAATTAAGGTCATCGATTTCGAGCATCAGGGCGCCCCGGTAGCCGTGGTCACGGAGCGATTCGAGGATCCGGGCGATCACCGGGCTGTGATCAAGTGGGAGATGAAGCCGGCCGTCACCGGCCCGGCTGAGGTGCACGTTGGCGAGCCGGTCACCGCAGAGGTCGATAAATTCCATCACGGTCGTCTCTGACGCGGCAAGTGCATGGGAGGTGTCGAGCGTGAATTTCAGCCACTGTTCGGTGTCGAGCACCTCCCGCATCCTCGCCGGGGTGCAGATGAGGGCATTCACGGCAGGCTCCATGTTCTCCATGGCTACGATGACCGTATCTTTCAGGGCAGCCTCCCGCAGGGCCGATATATAGTGGTCGAACCGGGCGAGATCCGCCTCCCCGGGGGGGCGCTTTGCGGTCCTCCGGCCGGGGTGGACAGTGAGGACACCGGCCCCGAGCGCCTGTGCCATGGCAAGCGATCGTGCCGCCCAGTTGACGGATACCTCCGCAACGTCAGGGTTGATCGAACAGGGATTGAGATCGAGGACCGGGGCGTGAACGGAGAAGGTGGTGATCCCCGGGTGCGCCCGGTGACAGGCAATCACTTCGTCCGCCGGGAGATCCCTGAGCCAGAAATGGGGTGTCTCCAGCCAGAACTCGATCCCATCGAGGCCAGCCCGCGAGACGTTCGAGAAGATCTCCTGCGATGTGTATTCGTGGAAGAACATGCTCGAAACGCCGTAAGCGGTCATGATAATACTAATTGATAAGCGCTTTATGCATAATATTTCCTTCATGGACTGGTTTTATCGCCCCGGGCATCCGGAAGCGGAGGAACCAAAAGAGTTGCCCGTACGAGCCGATACCCCGCTTACGGTCAGCGAGGTCTCCGGCATTATCGAACGCCTTCTTGATGACCGGCAACTGCTGGATATCAGGGTGCAGGGCGAGGTCACCAATTACAAGCACCATACCCGGGGCCACCGCTACTTCTCTCTCTCGGAGAAAGGAAGCGGGAGCACGGCAGCGGTGATCAAGTGCGTCATGTGGAGATCGGACGCCGACCGGCTTTCCTTCGAGCCGGAGGAGGGTATGGCGGTGACGGTCACCGGTTCGGTCCGGGTATACCCGCCCCACGGGTCCTACCAGTTGCAGGTACAGGCCATGACCCGGGGGGGAACCGGGGAGAAGTACCTGCTCATCGAGAAATGGAAAAAGGAACTTATGGCGGAGGGCTGTTTTGCCGCGGAACGGAAACGTCCCCTGCCACCGTTCCCCGCACGGGTAGGAGTGGTCACTTCGGAAACCGGGGCGGTCATCCACGATATCCGGACCGTGATCGCCCGCCGCTATCCCGTAGAGATCGTCATCTCTCCAACGGCCGTACAGGGTGAGGAAGCCCACGGCGAGATCGCACGGGCAATGGAACGGGTAGCGGGACATGCCGATGTGGTGATCATCGCACGGGGCGGCGGGAGTTTCGAGGATCTCTTCCCCTTCAACCATCCTGATGTCGTGCGGGCGATTGTTGCCTGCCCGGTGCCGGTCGTATCTGCCATCGGACATGAGGTTGACGTGACGCTCGCCGATCTCGCCGCCGACATGCGGGCGCCGACCCCCTCGGCCGCTGCCGAGCTGGTGGTACCGGACAGGAAAGACCTCCGGCTCGTGCTCCGGGATCTCCGGTGCCAGCTGGGCGCATCGCTGCTTTCCCGCATCTCACGGGCACAAGACGAGATCGCCGATCTCCGGGACAGGCTCCGCCCGCAGCGGTTTTACCATAAGATCGGCGAGAAACGGCAGGCAGCCGCGGATCTCTCCGACCGGCTCGAACGGTCGTTTGTGACCCGGATTGAGCGCGACCGGCTCGTGCTGGCGGAGATGAAGACTGCACTTGACAGTCGGAGTCCGCGTGCAGTGCTCGCCCGGGGGTACTGCGTGGCAGAAAAGGATGGCATCGTGGTGAGAGCCGCGGGTGCCCTCAGGAATGACGACCGGCTGAACCTGCGATTTTATGACGGCAGGAGCCGGGTTGTGGTGGAGCGTGTGGATCATGACGGAAACCTATGAAGAAAAGATCGAGCAGTTACGGCAGATCATCGCAAAGATCGAGGATGGCGGCACAAGTCTTGACGAGAGCATGAGATTATATGAACAGGGTGCAGCGCTCGTCAGGCAGTGCGAAACCCTGCTTGCCGGGGCTGAAGAGAAGATCACCACCCTCAGCCGGGACGCGTAACCGTCAGGGTGACCGTCAGATCTGCCCCGTCCCGGAGTGCGGCCATCAGCTCCCGCGGCAGTGTCGCGGCAACGCGATCCGAGGAGATGCCGATAGTCCTGCCGCAGGTAAACGTGCTGCGCCGCCACACAATATCCGCCGGGTGATCCAGAGTCATCTGTGCCGACCCCCGGGATCTCACCTCTGCCTCAATGCCACCGGCAAAAAGCCGGGTGACGAGCACCGCGTCATCGTGGGCGAGGATGTTTCTGAATTCTCCGGAGAGACCGGCACAGCCCTTATCGGCAGCGACACCGATGATGCAATTGCCGTTTTCGGAAAGATGCTCCCCGCAGGTCACCTCAAACGTGGTCGGGTGGTTGCCAAGGACGAAGGAATGCCCCCGGCACCGGATAATTTCCTGTGCCTCCATGCTTTATCATGTGAGGGTTGCCATTCATATTTTAATGTTTATCACCGTTTTGTGTCCCGAATGCAGGGAAGAGACCGAGCACGAGGTTCTTTCTGAGTCCCGCGACCGCCTCGTCCGGTGTACCGCATGCGGTCACCACCACCGGATACCCTGGGAAAAGGAACCTGAAATGCTGGTGATAAAGACGATTGTCTCCCGGGAAGGGACTTCTCTTACCGGTACCATTGAATTTGACCCGGAGGACGAATGTTTTCTTGAAGACCATCTTGTGGCAGAGTATGGGGACGAGGCCTACGGGGTCGAGGTGACAGCGATCGAATGCGGGGGGAAAAGACTGCCGCGTGCAAAGGCAAAGGATATCACCGCCCTCTGGACCCGGACTATCGACCGGGTGGTTGTGAAGATCTCCGTCCATGACGGCAGGAAGACGATCCCGCTCTACCTTGAATGCGAGGGGGAGGACGAATTCGTGGTCGGCGAGAAGTACGTTGTCGACGGGAAACGGTTTACCCTCTCCCATCTCAAGCTGCGGGACGGCCCCCTGATGAGAAAAGAGGGTTGGAAGACCGTCGCACACCGGATCAAGCGTATCTATGGGTTCCGGTCATAGGACTTTTTTAGGATTCCGCCAGAGGGTCATGCCGGAGAGGATAGGCGGATCCCCGCGGATTTCAGAACATATTCCCCAGATGTACCGGTGGAGTATTCAGCCCGGCTTTTTGAGAAACAGGTGGATGAAAAGCACCCGGTATGTGAAAAATGAAAAAAAAAGTATATCAGCTTGATGCCGCGTTAATTGACTCAACCGTGACATCCACACTGGGATAGGAGATGTCGATGGTGATACCGTCAGCAGTCTTATTGGACACCTCGCCGATCCTGAGATAAGACGGGGCAGAGGAGTTGGTTTGCATAGCCTCGGGACCAGCTCCGAGATAAATGAGTTCACCAACTTGGATCGATGAAAGGCTCATATTGTTCGCGGCGAGTTTATCCGCCGACCAGAACATTGGTTCAGGCTTCTCCGTAATGGAGATCGTTTTCTGGCCGTTGGTAGGGAGACCGACAATGCCCGAGCTAATTGTATCGTATTCGCTCGCGAACAGCGCGAACTGGTTCTGGCTCGACCAGCCGTTTGACGCGGTATAGAACGGTATGGGGAATACCCCAGTGGCGAGGGATTGGTTCGCAGTGATTGTCAACGGTTTAGAGTACAGGATACTGGATCCCTCGTTGGTAAGCTGCGTGTACAGCTGCTGGTTCGAGGTGAGGATCGGGTTCCCCTGCGCATCCCGGAGCGTATAGTCCACAACCGCTACATCACCGGGTTTTATTGTGGCAAGCGATGTAATCCAGCTTGAACCCATTGCTGATAACACCATCACTCCGGCAAAAAATACACCGGCCACAATCGCGAGTGCTTTTATCCACACGTTCTTTGATTTCACTGCCTGTTTTCTTGCGCCCATTCCTAAAATCCTCCTTATTAATTCAATGTTTAACGGACATAAACTATTCTGATACCATGCAAGAGCCAGTTTCAGGAACGGCATGCCGGAAGTTCATCTCGAACACTTGACAACTGTACCTGTTTTTTGCATCGCTATCGAATAGACTCCTGAAATATCCAGTCCTTTTTCTACCGATTCATTTAAAGTCACGAGCGCCGGAAGCTGTACTGATGGACAAAAAAAAGGTCAAGGATTATATGACCTATGACGTTGTCAGCGTGGATCTCCATGGGACGGTGCAATCGGTTATAGAAAAGATCCAGCAGACCAAACACGACGGCTTTCCTGTCGTAGACGGTAATGAAGTGGTCGGGTATATCGCCGCCCGGGACCTTCTTTTTGTAAAGCCTGGCGAAACCATCGAACAGGCCATGTCCGGCGAACTGATTGTTGCAGATCCCGAGATGGACATCACAGATGCCGCACGGGTGATCTTCAGGAGCGGCATCCAGAAACTTCCCGTAGTGGATGAGAAAAACCACCTGCTCGGGATCATCTCCAATTCCGATGTCATCCGCTCCCAGATCGAACATGTCTCCCCGGAAAAAGTTTTCAATTTCATGACGACGCTCAAAAAACTCTACGGCGTCGATCCCACCCTCAACCGGGGGATTGTACCCATAAAAGATCTGCTCCCGACCCAGTCCAAGATCTACGAGGACGAACTCGAAGGACGGATCTATGAGATCAAAAAAGGGCTGGCCGAGCCCATCATTGTGGTGCGGCGGCCGGGCCGGACGATTCTGGTTGACGGCCACCACCGTGCGGTCGCCGCAAAAAGGCTTGGCATCACGGCGCTGGACGCGTATATCATCGAGATCAGCGATGATATCGAACTCGGCATGGAGAGAACCGCAAACACGATGAACTTAAAAACGCTCGATGATGTGCAGGTGCTGGATTACGCCCGCCACCCGCTCGTCGCGATCACGCACCGGCTGGTAAAGCGGCCGTAAAAAAGATTACGCGTTTTTCAGGAGCCTTCGCACCTGAGATCGAATTTGTCGTTGAGGATATGCTCTTTTATAACCGTGCCATCGCAGACCACGACCTCGGGCCAGACCCGGGTTTTTGAATGGACCACCACGTTGTTACGTAAAACGACCCGGGGGCCGATCACGGTATCATTCTCGATACTGCACCCTTCGCCGATATGGGTGTCGTTGTCGATGATACTCCCCGAGATTGTGGTATTTGCCCCGATGATTGCCCGGTTGTAGAGGGAGGAGGAGAAAATCTTTGCGTTGTTACGGATAATGCACCGCTCACCGATGCTGGTATAGGGGCCGATCAGCACATTGTTCCCGATAGTCGTCCCCGACCCGATTGCTACCGGTCCGATAACCCGGGTGTTCTTCCCCAGCGTGATCGAGTCCCCCAGCTGCACCGGGCCCTGCACCCGGGCACCATGCATGGAGAGGTCGCCGATAATGTCGGTGATCGTGATGTCCTGCAGTTTCCACCGCTCTGCCTGTCGCAGCGAATGCGGGCTGCCCACATCGGTCCAGTTCCCGCGGGCAAGCCAGCCCTTGAGGGATTTTCCCTCCTCCATAAGGTGAGGGAAGAGATCCCGTGCAAAGTCAAACTTCTTTCCTGCCGGGATATGATCGAATATCTCCGGATTACAGACATACATCCCGGTGCTTGCGAGATTTGAGAATATTTCACCGGGCGCAGGTTTCTCCTTGAACCGCTTTATTTCATAGTTGATATCGATTTCGGCAATGCCATATTCCCCCGGGTCATCTATTGAAATGAGCCCGATGGTGGTCATCGCTTTCTCCTTCTGGTGGACACGGTAGAATTCAAGGACGTTCAGGTCCGTCACATGATCACCGCCGACGATGAGAAAATCCTGGTCGTCAAGATATTTCTTGGCGTTTCTCACGCTGCCGGCCGTGCCGAGTTTGGTCTTCTCGTGGACATAGGTGATATCGACACCAAAGAGGGAGCCGTCGCCAAGCGCTGCCTCTATATCCTTTCCCATGTACCCAAGGGTTATCACCACTTCGCGGAATCCAAGGTTGGAGAGATGCGAGACAAGATGCTGGATGGAGGGCCGGTTGACAATCGGGATACAGGGTTTTGGCCGTTCGAATGTGAGGGGGCGCAGGCGCGTTCCTTCGCCGCCGCACATAATACACACCTTCATGGCACTATTTTGGTGTTGAATTGTTTTAAGTATAGTGCCCGAGATACTATGAGAAAGGGAAGGGGTTGCTTGGGATCTGAAACGTACCGGGATCTGGACGTAACCGGGGGCACGGTGCAGTGCCTCCCGGAAAAACGTGAGCCGGTCGACCATTGCCGGTTCTGCATCCACTGCCGGGAGTTCAAGGTAAAGGGCCAGTACGTGAAATCACCCTCACTGGCTTACTGTGTGAAGTGCCGGGTAACCGGGGAAGTGGATCTCTCTGCCGTGCAGGCAGTCAGGTGTGCAGACCGGCAGGGAGAGGGGTTCCACAGCATCACGAGCCTCATCGGGTGAAGGCAGATCGCAGAAACGGCGGAACCAACACGCACAGAAAGACAGACCGGGTCCTTGCCCCCCGCCAGACCGGCATCGGTGCGGATTATTCTTCCAGCAGGGCTACGATTGCATTTATGTTGACATGCGCTTCGAACAGGGAGGCAAGCGTATCGTAGGGATCGGCACGTTCGGCCGGGATCGGGGTAAACGGCAATCCCTTTTTTGCAGACAGGTAGGTGAGGAGCGCATTTGCGGCGGACGGGTTAAGGAAGAGGCCGTGCATGTAGGTGCCAAAGACGAGGCCATCAGAATTCACCCGTCCATCCCCACTGAACGCCTCGCGATCAGTGCCTGATTCTGTCACCCCCATGTGGATCTCGTAACCGGTCACCTCGCCCATGGACGAGAGGATCGGGGGCACCGGCTCTGCCCGGCGCCGTACCTGTGTCGTATTCTTGGAATATGCGGCAAACCGGGTGGTACAACCAAGCAGGCCAAGCCCGGGGTAGATCCCGGCCGCGGATTCAAAGCCCTCATCCACAAGGGTTTTCCCCAGCATCTGGTACCCCCCGCAGATACCGATGACCGGAACTCCGCCTTCCTGTGCGGCCAGTAGTTCGCGATCCATACCGGAACCTAGCAGCGCTGCGAGATCATCTATCGTATTCTTGGTGCCAGGTATAATGATGCAGTCATAACCGGCAAGCGATGCACCGCAGGGTACGTACTCGACCGATGCGTACTGTTCGAGCAGTTCGAAGTCTGTGAAATTGGAGATATGGGGAAGACGGATCACTGCAATCCGGACCGGGAGATCCCGGTGCACCTTATCCGCGATCGACAGGGAATCCTCGCTGGGAAGCGGGATCGAGAAATACGGGACGACGCCGAGCACCGGTATCCCGGTGAGATTTTCGATAATTGTTATTCCAGAGGCAAAGATGGCCGGATCTCCCCTGAACTTATTAATGATAATGCCCCGCACGAGAAGCCGTACGGGTTCCGGCAACAGTTTCAGGGTACCATAGATCTGGGCAAACACCCCGCCCCTTTCAATATCAGCCACAAGGATCAGGGGGATGCTGAGTTTCTCTGCAAGCCGCGTATTTGCGATGTCGCGGTCATACAGGTTGACCTCGGCTGCGCCCCCTGCACCTTCGATGACAACCTGCCCGTATTCCTGCTTAAGCCGTCGGAACGCGGCCACCGATTCCCTGAGAAGATAGGGCGTTTCCGCATAGTAGTCTGCAATCGGGACATCCTTATACGGGTGGCCGAAAAGCACCACCTGGGAGATGCAGTCCCCCTTGGGTTTGAGGAGCACCGGATTCATGTCGGTTGTGGGAGAGAGCCGAGCTGCCCAGGCCTGCATCGCCTGTGCCATTCCGATTTCGCCGCCATCTGCGGTCACAAATGAGTTCAGGCTCATGTTCTGGGACTTGAACGGCGCAACACTTATTCCCCGGCGCACAAGGCACCGGCAGATCGCAGCCACGGTTACGCTTTTTCCCACATGCGATGAAGTCCCCACGACCATGAGCGGCATACTAACACATTTGAATGGCCGCACATAAAACGGATGCGTGCCGGAAACTGCGGCAAACGCCTTATCCCGTCCGGACAATGCCAAGTAATAAATAACCAGAACTTAAAAAGAGCTGTAATGATTGGTGGCATTTGCCCGACGTGTGGACTTCCCAAGGAACTGTGTATCTGTGAGGAAGTAGCAAAGGAACAGCAGAGGATCAATGTCAAAGTCAACAAACGCCGATATGGAAAAGAGGTCACCGTGATTGAAGGTCTCGACCCGACGGATATTGACCTCGAAGATCTCTCAAAATTCCTGAAAGGAAAACTCGCCTGCGGTGGAACCGTGAAGGGGAATTCAATTGAACTCCAGGGCAATCATCGTGACCGGGTAAAAGAACTCCTCTCCATGAAAGGTTACAGCACCGAAAATATTTCCTGAAAGGTGCATATCCAGATCTCTTCTGATTTTTTTTATTAATTGCTCCGGATCGGATACCCATAACCGGATATGCGATTCGGACCGGTATCTTTTGCCAATTAGCAGCGGGATTACTTTCACCTGTGCAGCATACGGGAAATTGAAAACAGGTTCACCAAAGAATAAAAAGAAAAAAGATCAGATGAAGAAGCGGAACACAACCCACGATATGATCAGCATAATCGCTGAATATTTGAGACCGGCAACAACCCGCCCTTCACCCATCTGACCGGCGCAGAGACCGGAGAAAAAACCCTGGATCATCGCTGCATGGGAAAACAGCCGTTTGTACGCCGGGAGATCGACTCGTCCCATGAACTTGCTGCTCGCGGCCGTCATCTGCGCTGCCGTGCCCGCCGTAGCCATGGTACTTAAAAAGGAGCTCACGAGTATGGCAATGACAAAGAGAAAGACCGCCCACGAGACTATCACGATGATCACATAGATAAACATATTGTTCCGGCGTTCCTGTGCAAGGTTTACCACCTCGAACGTATCGTTTGCCGCCGCACGGAGCACCTCACTGATATCCCCCCCGGCCTTGCTCGCCTTTGCGATCAGATCAACACTCCGGTCGGCAAGCGGCGTTCCGAGATTCTTCCCGAACCGGTACATTCCCTCGACAAACCCAACGCCCCATGACATCTCGTTGTCCAGTTTCCGGATATGAGGGGTCAGGGCACCGTATTCTGCACCAGCGACGAGGTGAACGGCACTGGGAAGCGTCATTCCGGAATCATTCATACCCGCAAGGTCGCGGAAGAAGTTGGGAAGGGCATCCTCGAGATTGCTCATCCGCCGTTGTTCCCTGAAATCAAGGATGGACACAGGAATTATAGAGATGAGGATTGCAAGGACTGCAAAATCATCAATCACCGTCGAATTAAAAAGCACTGTAATGCCGTACGTCTTTACCATCGAGATAAACCCGCCGACAAAGACGATCAGCGAGAGGGGGAGACAGACGATGAGGATATTAACAGGTTGTTCTGTGAGAACCCTGAGCGGGTGCTTGAAGAACCGTGCGATCCCCTCCCGGTTCTTGCGTTCAGCCTCCAGCCTTCCGGTAATATCATTAAGTTCATTTTCCATCGAATCCATCTCGGCCCGGGTGAGCGGTTGGGGGGGCTGGGAACGCGGATCCTTCTGTTTTCCGAGTATGCTGGTGAATCTGTCGCTGAATGCCATATCAGGACTCCGGGGTCATGGAACTGATCATGATAATGAACATCATTGTGCCAAAGGGGATCATCAGGTAGATAATCGCATAGAGAAATAACGGCGTTGAAGATCCGCCAATGACGGACATAATAGACTGGAGAATGATCAAAAAAAGCGTACCGGCCACCATTGCCGTCACGTACGACTCCGAGATCAGCGCAAGCGTATCCAGGAACATTTTCTGGGTCTGGCGGTTCTCGAGGGCATACTGGTTTGCCTTGGTACGGAAATAGTCCGTGAGGTTCCCGCCACTCGAGATACTGGCCATCGAACCCTGTAAAAACTCCTTCATCCGCCGGGATGGCGTGCTCGAAGCTACAATCCTGAGCGCATCAATAAGATCCCTCCCAAAGATATCGATCTCCCGTGAGATATACCGCGCTTCCACCGAACTTTCTCCGTAGATAGGGCTGTCCCCCAGCAGGCGGAAGATCTCCGCAGGGGTAATCCCGGCGGTGGACATCGAGGTGATATAGTTAATGGCATAGGGCAGGGTTGCGTCGATACTACGCCGGCGGGTTCCAGCGACGACCGATGGATACGAGATAAATACCGCATATGTCATCCCGCCAAAGACCAGGAGCGAGAAGATGACCACAAAAACAGTCCCGAGGATGAGACTGTACTGGGAAAAAAAGAGGACCGTTGAAGGAACATCGCCTTTGTATTTTATGAGGTTGGGGAGTTTGAGGAACCAGGTAAAAAATCCCAGTGCGATCGCAGATACAAGACCGACTATTACTGAACTGACAACTGCGGTAGAGACATAGACTTCAAACGAGGTTTTGAGCCGGGCCGATATAAGGTCATTGCGAAGCATGGAGTATTGCTCCCGCTTTGCCTTCATCCGCATGCCAAGGAGATTGAAGCTGAATCGCTCAAAGCTATTCATACAGGTCCTTCCTTACCCGTTCAACAACGACTTCCGGCTCACGGTAATACGAGATGAGGATCTTGGCGACATCCTTGTAATGTCGGATCTTTTTGATGCGCATCCACTCCAGCACTTCCTGCCGGCGCTTGAGTTCTTCCTTCATCCGGTTCTCGTTCCAGCCCCGGGCCTCCATGATATCTTCAAGGATGTAGGATTTCCCCGAGTAGGTAATCTCATCGGTTGCGGATCGCCATCTGAAGACCTCGTTTGTGATCAGTTCGTTGGTCCGTGGGTCGATATCGAGGATCTCGACAATCTGTTTGTTCCGGCGGATCCGTTTGCCGCCCATCCGGGCCTGGACCTGTATGCAGACAATATCAAGGGCCGAGAGCATGTTCCTCGGCACATCCATCGGCGGGTTCTCGATACGGTGGACGACACTCGATACCGAATCCGCGTGGATCGTGGAGTACGTGATATGGCCGGTGCTCATCGCTTGGAAAAGCGTCTGGCACTCCTTGCCACGGACTTCGCCCACAATAATGTACTCAGGCCGCTGCCGCATGGCGGCACGCAGGAGTTCATACATGTTGATCTCCCCGCGTCCTGCCGTATCAAACGAGTCCCGCGTTACACTCGGGATCCAGTTGGGGTGGGGAAGCTTCACTTCACGGGTGTCTTCGAGGCTGACGATCTTTGCCATCGGGGGGATAAAAAGGGAGATCGCGTTTAACGACGTGGTCTTACCGGAAGCTGTCCCCCCGGCAAAGATCGCGGATTTGCCATTCTCGACGGCGAGCCAGATATAGGCAACCGAGAGCGGGGCAAACGTGTGCCATTCGATGAGATCTGTCGGGGTGATTGGCTCATCCTTGAACTTACGGATGGTGAAGGTGGAGCCGTGAGCGGTTACTTCCTGACCCAGCGTCATCTGGATACGGGAACCATCGCTCATGGTCGCATCAAGGATCGGTTCGGCGATGGAGATATATTTTCCGGAACGCTGGGCGAGTTTTGTGACAAAAGAGTCGAGCTCGTCTGCGTTGTGGTACATCAGCGTCGTTTTCATCGATTCGTAACTGGCATGGAATGCAAATAACGGTGTATTGACGCCATCGCAGGAAATATCCTCGATATACTTGTCATGCATGATAGCGTCGATCAGGCCGTCACCAAGAAAATCCTTGTGCATATTATAGAGGATCTTTTCGCGCTGGACCGGGCTGAGCTTGATCCCGAAATCTGCCAGGATATCATCGACCGAACTCCTGAGCTGGAGCCGCGCTTCCTCCTTTGTTATCGCCTTGACATTGATGTCAAGCGATTCAAAAAGGCGTTCTTTTAATTCCTTTAAAAGGTCTTTTTCAGGTTCGGAAAGAACAGGTTCAATAACCTGGTAGGTGTATTCGTGCGTAGAGTGGTCATAGATAACCCGGACATATGCGAAGGGCTCATTGACCGGGTACATCTCCATCTGTTCGACACCTGGTTTCGATTCAAAGGAAAGATCCACGAGGGGACCATGCAGTTTGGGATCATATTCTACGGTTGTTGAACGTATGGCACTGAAAAGTGCTGCAAACCGGCCCTTCTTTGTCTCGGCCGGGCTTATTTTTTCCTTTTCAAGGGAAAACTCAGATTCGAGATCCTTGAAGCCAGCGGTTGAAAAATCCCGTTTCCAGATATCTGCAAGTTCCGGAGGCAGGCTTCCGGTACCGGTGTTCTCAAAGGCATTTACTCTTCCATGATGAAGCCTTATCTCGTCGATCTGGAAGGTCGCACCTTTGGGGAGGATGAGTCCCGAAAACTCGGAGATCTGGTCCGCAGAGATGATTCGCTCATCCAAATCACTTTCGTCCGTTTCCGCAGACTTCTTTGGTACCTCCTCTTTATGCAGTGCCTTTTTTTTCCTGAAGATTGAGGCGGTCCGGTGATCGCGGGGATCTTCATCAATAATTTCGACGACAGGCTCCGGCTGGGGTTCGAACGCAGGCGGGACGGATTTTTCCTCTGGTGGGATTGCGGATGCCGGCGCAGTTTCCGATTGCGCCGGAAGATTTCCCGGCGCTTTGGGCACATCGTCCCCGGTCAGGCCTTGATCCTGCGAAACCGGTTCTGCATTGGGTACATCTTCAAGCAGGTCGTCAAAATCTCCGCTATCTTCATCACGAGGTGGTGAGCCACCGGTTGGTGCATCATCCGGTGCCTCGATCTTTTCCGGTTCTGCTCCGGATGCGTTTCCGGTGTCACTCATGCCAAGTTTTTGTATAAGTGCAGAAAAATCACCCGTCCCAGCCGGTTCCGATTCATCCGGCCCGGACTTCTTTTCAGGAGATGGTGCAAAACCAGTGGATTTATCTTCAGGTGTATGTGCGCCCCGGATTTTTTTAAGAAGGGTACTTATATCGTCATGAGCCTCTCCATCATCCGATTTCAACCTGAACATCCTCCTGTTCTGTGCATACCGTTACCGGACTTTTTATAAAAAACTCTTTTATCCCGGACTATATCTATTCTCTGACTCGATGCAGGAAAAATCCCTTCACGGGGCATCTCACGCTCCACTCAGGCATCACCACTTCCCACCTTAAGCTGGATACTCCTGAGCAGGACACGTATGAGACCGAGCTGGGCATCTGCACGAGTGATGATGCACAGGAAAAGATCTCCGCAGGGTACAATGATAAATTTGTTCTCTGCCGATTCGAGGATCAGCTGGTCAGGCTGCCCGAGATTCATATCCTGCGCGATTCTGGTTCCGGCTCGTAGGAAATCCTCTGCACGTGCTGCCACATGCTCAAAATCCGCTTCTCCCAGCGAAACAACCGGAAATCCTTCATAGAATGCAGAAACCGCAACAACTCCGGGTTGACTTATAATCTTGGTAAGGGTAGATTCATCTACGGGGGAGGGGGTATGTCGGGATGATTCAGAGGTCTTCTTCGGGGTCGGGACAGCATCAGGGTCCGGCTGGGCGGCCCCCATGAGCAACCCGCCCCGGGTGCACATGTCCAGCGCCTCTGCATAATCCTCCTCATCGTAGGCCCTCAAGATAAAATTCTGCTGCTGACCGGTGTCACCCAGCGGTGTAGTTATGATGTTCCTGATAGCAGACGCCCCTTTGTAAACACCATTTTTGTCCTCAAAGTACGCGGCAACCAATTCACCATTAAACGTAAGAATAAAGCCTGTTCCCTGACCATTTTCAATCTCGATTGCCCCCTTGAACGCCTTGAGGTACTGAAGCATACCCTTTTCCTGAGGGTTGATAACCACACCCCCATGGGTTCCTGGCGGTAGTTTCATAAAAATGGTTCGAGGGATAATATGACTAAAGAGCCGCGACGATACGTTCCTTGTTCTTCTTCAATTCGTACCGAATTCTTCCGATATTAGCTGTCGTGTCTGCAACCAGTGCAATTATTTCGTCCGCAGACAAGGGAGCAAGAATAATGGGACCTTTCTCCAGTTCGACCAGCATCTGGGAGAGCTCGCCTTTCCCCAGGGTATCTCCCATCGCTTCAGAGGTACCGAGTCCGGTTGAAGCCATTGCACCAAGTGCCTCGATATCAACCTTGCCGGAAACGGCACTTTCGATCACGAACCCATCTCTTCCCACAACCACTGCAGCAGATACCCCTTCAACCTTCAGAAATTCCTCTAATAACGGCTTGAGCATCTTCTCACCACTTGATAAATATGTCTCTCTTGCTTTTTTTCTATTAAAATGTTGGGTATTATTATCCGAGGGTGGCTCTGATTTAATCTTAAAAAACCTAAAAAAGACGACAATGTGATTCTGATCTGTTAAATAACAGATATTTTAGAGCCTGTTTTAAAAACTGGCCGTAATTAAACAACAGGATTTCAGCAATTTTCCCCAAACCACAGAGACCTTAAACTATTACATGGAGATCCGGGGAAAAGAAACTATATACGAGAATGCGATCATTAGAAAGATCATGCAACTTCCCCGCGGAACGTTCCGCGAGATCCAGAAGAAAAAGAAAACCGAAGACCTCCTTACTGAACTGGAGCGGGGGCGGTTCTCCGGGATCTGCAGTATCTCATGCCCGGACGGTGTCAGCACACTCGTGCTGAAATCGGGAAAATGCATCCTTGCGGAATATACTACCTTCAAGGGGGATGCCGCACTCGAATTCCTGCATCAGGCCCTCGCGGGAGAGGATGTTGATGCTGCACTCTCAACACTGGACGAAGCGCAGATCCAGTTATCCATGGAATTCAACAAACCCGAGCGGATCACAAAAACCGGACGTGCTCCACCTGCATCCCAGAAAACAGTGCACCTGCCACCGGTGCCTCCGGCGCACCAGTCAGTTGTGAAAAAGACCGGCCCTGCCCCGGAACAAAATCTATCCCCCCCCAGGGAAGAGACGCCAACCCTTGTGACACATTCACCGAAAAGCACGCCGCGTACCTTTGCAGCCCCGAAAAATGCCATCAAAGGATCCCCCCCGGCTCCAATAAAGGCGGCAGCCGTTCCGGTTAAAAAAGAACAGGAAATTCCGGCAACCGAGACCGCACATACAGATTTTGAGAACGATCTCGATACTTTGAATTCCATGAATCTGGACCAGATGTCGGATAAGATGAGAGATGAGTGCAAAACGATGGTGAAACATCTTCGTCTGGATCATCTGATGGACAAGGACTAAAAAGGGGGTGCCGGTATTTGTCCATTGTGTCGGGTATTGACAGTACTGTTCTGATCCTTGGTGCGGGAATTGCAATTGCAATCTGCATTGCAGCCGGACTTGTTATGAAAAAAATCCGGAACAGGGCACGAGGCGAACTGCATAAAATGGCATTGGATCCGCTTCAGACATCGCATAGGGTAAAGGAGATCCCGGCGGACACCCATGAAATTTCTTCCGATCAGGACAGGGATTTTTCCTCTGCTCCGCTCCGAAAGGAAATAGACTGTCTTCAGGATAAGGCGGATATCACCCAAAGTCTTGTGGCTCTCGCGGAAAAATATTCCCTGAATGAGATCACAATCGCCACATCAGACGGCCTGCTCCTGGCCTCTTCTTTGAAGGCACCGTCAGCAGATAATATTGCCAGGTACTGCAAGATGTATACCGTCAATTCCCGACCTTGGCCTCCCGGTACCATGCTGTTTGGCGTGGAGCACAAGGGGTCGTTTTTGGTCGTGATTGCGAAAACAAAAGATCCGCTTCTTCAGGAACCTGATCCGGAACTGGTATACAAGACAAAAGATATTTTAAACTGGTGGATATAACACGAATATGAAAGACATAAATAAAATATTTCACCATACGTATAATTACACAGGATTTCAATCAGGACGACTGATATTCGATGGTTAAGGTATACACAATTGCATCCGGAAAAGGAGGTACCGGTAAAACCACCGTTTCTGTCAATCTGGGAACGATGCTTGCCAAACTGGGGAAAGAGACGTACCTTATGGATGCCGATATCGGCATGGCAAACGTCGGACTGATCCTGGGGCTGCAGGATGCACCGGTAACCCTGCATGAGATCCTAGCCGGAAAAAACAATATCGACGAAGGCATTTACAATGGTCCGGCCGGACTCAAGGTTATCCCGAGCGGTATCTCGCTGCAGGGTTTCCAGCAGGCAGACCCGGACAAGATTCGCGACGTTATGTCGGAGATTGTAAAAAGGTGCGACTTTCTGCTGATCGATGCACCTGCCGGGATCAGCAAAGACGGCGTCGTCCCGCTGGCCGTGGCCGATGAAGTTATTCTGGTCGTCAATCCCGAACTGTCCTCTATCGTCGATGCCCTGAAAACAAAAATCCTGACCGAAGTTGTCGGGGGACATATCCTGGGCTCAATTATCAACCGCGTGGACCGAGACAAGAGTGATATCATTTCCCGGAAGATGGAAAAAGTGCTTGGGGTAAAAGTGCTCGGGATTATACCTGAGGATGCGAATGTGAGGCGGGCGGCGGCAGCGCGCTCCCCCATTGTCATTAGTTATCCGGATTCACCTGCATCAAAAGCGATACAACGGATTGCATCAGAACTTGTTGGGGTCACTTACAAAGAGGACCCGGCCAAAGTCCCCAGGGAAGGATTTATCGACCGTTTCTCAAAGGCGCTCTTCAAAAAGAAATCCGACCGGAAATAGACGGACATCCTTTTTTGTCGTTTTTTCAGGTAGATATTCAGGGTATATTAACAGCCTTGCTGCTGGTCCTGTCTCCGGCAACCGCTGCATCCCTTATCGTGAGAGGATGAATTCACCGCTTGAATCGTATTTCATCCAATCCTGTGAGAGAACGTCAGGGAAAAAGTCATTAAAAAAGGGGACGACCAGGCCACCCCACGCTGCGGATTTTGTAAACCAAACGGCTTATTCAGCCTTGTTGGTGATGGTAAAGACGCAGAACTCGTCGCCTTTCGAACGGCACTTTATCTCACGGCCCTGCACTTTGATCCCAAAGGATCCTTCAATGATCCCGGCAAGGAGACCGGCAGTACAGTAGCAGACATTCTTCCCTGTATTCCCAAACGCCTCGGATTCAACCGTGTGTTCGAGCGTGATGGTCTTTTCCTTTTTGGCTTCATTCCACTCGCTTTTCACTACGTGGAACCAGCCCATCTGGGAATAGAAAGTAAACGCCATGTCAGAGAGCGTGGTTGGCTGGGTGATGCCCATCTTCTTATAATGTTCGACGTTCTCCTTACCCATGTCCATGTAGGCACGGTAGTTTACCCCGCCCGCCGGCATCTCGCCCATGGTCTTTTTGAGGGAGTTCATCATGGACGTGAAAACAAATCTCGGCATTATGACTACCGGATCATCAATCAGCTTGATTGTCCCTTCCACCGGCCTGTGATCGATGAACTCGGTAATGGCAGAATCACCTTTGACTACAGATTGTGCCTTGAACTTCCAGCTGGGGTCTACCTGGTCGATCACAAATTCGCAGCAGTCGTCACCGTTTGCCACGCACTTGCGTTCAAGACAGTACCAGTTTTTGCCGGTAACGGCCATCATCACCCCTTCGATCCACCCTTGGTGGACGCCGCAGACCGGCATCTTCCAGTCTTTGAGGATCTCCGATTCAAAGGTATGCTTTGTGCGGATGATGATCCTCTTCTCGCTCTGTTCCACGAGTTCGAACGGGGCACCCCAGCCCTGCTGGTGCTGGAGTTTGAAAACCAGCATAAGAAATTCTGCAGGGCTTAAGGTCATACCAAATTTCTTTAAGAGGTTGTACAGGCCAAGGGACCCCATGCCCACAGAACGGAACAGTTTGCGTACTGCCTTTACGGCAAGTTTCTTGTTCAAATGGGACTCGTACATCTCGTAAATGGCTTTAATCAAGTAATTGGGGTTGCTTGCCGTTTTCACCCCGAAAACCGAATAGGAACCTGCAACCGGATCGAGTTCGATATAGGGAGTGATATCTTTCTCACCCTTGATCAGCGCCTCGAAGTCTTCACGTCCAATCTTCATAAACGATCACTCTGCTATTATATAATTAAAGGATTTCGTCTTGATTTCGAATCCCTGATCCGTCGGAAACCCTGAAAAAAATAAAAAGCCACATGTTTCCCGGCCAGGACGTTAAAGGTCCAGGATATGGGAGGTGTGGGATTCATCGAAGGTGATCGTAAAATGCGTCACGACCTGAGATCGGTCCTGGACGAGGCAGGTATAGTCTCCGTGCATCACCCGGAAACCGACCTCCCCGGCACCAGTAGTGACATCGCTTCCTACAATCTTTCCGTCTTTCCTGATAGAAACACGCACACCGTTCTGCGGGATTTTTTCCTTCCTCACTGAAAGGGTAACCACCCCGATACCCTGACTTTTTTTCCCGATCTCCGGCACCGAGTACGTAATATTTTTCCGGATATGTACCTTTTCAAAGATCCGGCATCCCATAACGAAGGCCTCAATAATCTCTGGTTTCACGTCGCGGAGGACGTACTGCCTGCCTGCCCGTATACGGACGACCGCATTGTCACCAAAAAGTGCCCCTTCGGTATCCACATAGAGCGCTCCCTCGGGTTCACCGTTCAGGAATGCGAGGTAATACTGACGATTTTCCTCTTTTGCCACGGCAATGGCATTCAGGTGCCCGTTTGCGGCAAAAGCGAGCGCGTCGGTGAGGGAGAAAGTGCCCAGGTCTTTCGATTTTTTCAGGATATTTTCCAGAAGCTCCTGCACATCCATAAAACAATCCTCTCAGTGCAATCCGGGGCGGGGACATCGGGATTCTCCCCCCCAAATGTTCTAAAGACTCTCAATCATTTATTCGCAACCGGTGTATTATATATTTGCGGAGTTATCTTCACGCGGGAAATAGCTGATGTATTCTCTTCCTAGTTCCAAAGCAGGTACGCCGGCCAGACCACAATGCAAATACGACGCAACCAGCGTAGGAATCGCCATGCATAAGTTGTATGAGATATAACGGTAATTCTGCTTATGATATTTTACCCGATGGTAATCTCGGCCGTTGCCGTTCTTGTTACCCTTATCTATGCATCGTACCTGGATATCAGGGAGCGTCGTGTTCCTTTCAGGACGTGGTACCCGATGCTCGTTGTGGGGGTCTCTGCGAGCATTGTGTTTTTTTACCAGCAGACAGAGAACATCAGCCTGATTGTCGGGTACCTTGCGCTCATAGCCAGTTTCCTATATGCCGACTATCTCGATAACCATGAACCCGGTACACCGTTCCGGATTCCGTACCTGGCTGTCGTCCTGGCCCTGCCCGCAATATCCTGGTTTATCATTCCTGCCATTTCAACGGGAAAACTACCTGAGACCCAGCTCATACCATGGTACGTGATGTTTGCCGGCCTGCTTGGGTACATTTCCTATCAGGAATATACAAAACAGCCTGAGCGCAGGCTTACGGCAAAACAGGCCCGGAAAGAGGCCAAGCGGGATTCAAATGTTGAGGAGGTGCTGAGCCGCTGGTATTTCGTCCTCATAATTATTATCTTCGCAATTGCTTCCTTCTACATGATTGGCGGCGAGAACTGGGGTGGTTTCGGCATCTACATTGCATTTACAGCAATATTCTGCGGCGTCTTTTATATTTTCGGGCAGATGCACCTCTTCGGCGGTGCCGACGCGTGGGCGCTTATCTTTATTGCTTTCTGCATACCGACATTTCCCATAATCCCTCTTTTAGGCACCCCCCCTTTAGGAGGTTATTTCCTTTCGTTCTCGGTGCTGATCAACGCATTGATCCTCAATCTCGTGGCACCCGTGGGGATCTTTATTATAAATATAGTAAAAAAGAACCGAGCCCCGCTCCAGTACATGTTCTTCGGGTTCCCGGTGAAAGGAGAGAAGATCCAGGAAGCATGGGGCTTTGTGATGGAGGACTTTGCCGAGAAAAACGGGAAAGTCGAGCGAAAATTTATCGGGTTCTGGGATTCCCTGCGCCGGATGCGTTCCGATGAGGGCAGGGTGTACACCAAGGATCTCCGGGAGCACCCGGAAGATTTCGAAAAAGAACTGGGGATCTACAAAAAAGCAGGGAAAGTCTGGATCTCCTACGCAGTCCCGTTCATCCTCCCGATCACAGCGGGGCTCATTACCGCGATTGTCTTTGGGGATTTCCTGTTCGCTGTCATGAAACTCGTCACGGGAGGTGCGTGACATGCTCTCCCTCAAATTTCATGACGACGGTCTTATCCCGGTAATCGTGCAGGACAAAAAGACACGGGATGTTCTCATGATGGCGTACGCAAACGAGGAGGCAGTGCACTTCACCAGGACGACCGGCTTTGCCCATTACTACAGCCGGAGCCGGAAAAAACTCTGGAAGAAAGGCGAGGAGAGCGGGCATTTCCAAAGAGTTACGCGGATTCTGGTGGACTGCGATGATGACTGCCTTATCTACGAGGTTGAACAAACCGGTGCTGCCTGCCATACCGGGTACCGCAGCTGCTTCTTCCGGACCATCGACGATATAACAATCGGTGAGAAGATCTTTGACCCCGAAAAAGTGTATGGAAAGAACCGGCACTGAGGCCGGTGCCAGTCATATTTTGCGAAGGCTTCGTCCCTGCGACAGGCATATAATGAGACACTGTATATGAACACATCCCCAGATAACACAGAGACCATCAACCGGTTAAAAGAGCGGACCGCGCACCTGTCGGTCATCTCCAATACCTGTCTTGTGCTCCTGAAATTTGTTGTGGGCTTTGCCATAGGATCAGTAAGCATCATCTCCGAGGCAATCCACTCTTCCATGGACCTGCTCGCTGCTGTCATCGCTTTTTTTTCAGTGAAAAAATCCGCAGAGCCTCCCGATGCCAGCCACTCGTTCGGGCATGGGAAATTCGAGGATGTCTCCGGTCTGATCGAGGCCCTGCTGATCGTTTTTGCAGCGATCATCATCATTGCCGAAGCTCTGATCCGGCTGTTCAGTGGGCCGGGCCAGGAATTTTCACCCGGGTTGATATCCTTTGGTATCGCCGTGATGGGTATATCCATGCTCGCCAACTGGTATGTTTCCTCGCGCCTTATGAACGTGGCAAAGGAGACTGAATCCATCGCCCTCGAAAGCGACGCATGGCACCTGCGGACGGATATCTACACCTCGCTTGGGGTGTTTGCCGGCCTCATCCTGATCCATCTCACCGGTTTTACCCTTCTCGATCCGCTCATCGCTATTGCCGTTGCCCTCGTAATCCTGCATGCCGCTGCCAATCTCCTGAAACGATCATTTGCCGATCTTATCGACCATTCTATACCGGCACTTGATGAAGATCACATCAAGGCGATCATCTGCGCACATGCAAGCGAGTATGCCGGGTTCCATGGTCTCAGGACTCGCCGTTCCGGTCCTGAGATCTTCATAGAGTTCCATCTGGTCGTGCCTGGGAAGGTTTCCGTCACTCAGTCGCATGATCTCGCCGATCACCTCGAATCGGATCTGCTCGTGGAATATCCCCGGGCAAACGTAACGATCCATATCGAGCCATGCACTGAAGGGTGTGACCGGTGCGGTTCGTTCTGCACCTATTATGAAAAGCGGAAAATGCACAAACCGTGAGTGCCTGCAGCCATTTTTATAAGAAAAATAAAAACAATTCCTGCTACATGCAGGGATTTTATTTCCCTGCAGGCCGCCGGTGGAGGGAACGGTCTTCCTCGACGATATAATTAATGACGTTCTCGGAAATATCAGCGGAATATTCACCCGCCCTGCGGATGCTTTCGGCGACATAG
>Ga0326727_10006874_pt1 | contig 30684 bp, 30 predicted proteins | sample MB2enrmetagenome_FD_207643 | JGI IMG/M metagenome (GOLD analysis project Ga0326727, IMG submission 207643) | Lab enriched peat soil microbial communities from McLean, Ithaca, NY, United States - MB29MY | ecosystem: Environmental > Terrestrial > Soil > Wetlands > Peat | place: USA: New York... | reverse complement strand
CACTGACTGGAAAGCCGGATGCCCGAAACGGGCCTGTCCGGTTTGGAGGGAGGGGCGAGGTTCAAACCCTCGTTCCTACCCCTATCCCGGAAAGTCGCTAACGATTCGGGCGGTCCGTCCCAATTGAACTTTGCGCTTTAAAACACGGGCGCTTTGTCCTACAATAACGGGTTATTGGCATGAAGATATACATTGACGGAAAATACTACGACGAGAAAAACGCCCGCGTTTCGGTGCTGGATCACGGATTGCTTTACGGCGATGGAGTTTTCGAGGGCATCCGCGCCTACAACGGGAGGGTCTTTAAACTGGCCGAACACATTGAACGGCTTTATGCGTCGGCCAAGGCCATTTTGCTGGCCATTCCAATGACGCCCCGCGAGATGACCCAGGCCGTGCTCGCCACCTGCCGCCGGAATAAAATTCGGGACGGCTACGTCCGGCTGGTGGTGACGCGCGGCGTCGGCTCGCTGGGGTTGAATCCCTACACTTGCAAAGGCGCCGGCGTCATCATCATCGCGGACAAAATCCAGCTTTATCCTGCGGAAATGTACCAGCGGGGGCTGGACATCATCACCGTGCCGACCGCGCGCAACCTGCACAGCGCGCTCAACCCGGCCATCAAATCGCTCAACTACCTCAACAACATCATGGCCAAAATCGAGGCCCACAACGGCGGCTGCGAGGAAGCCGTGATGCTCAACGCCGCCGGTTACGTGGCCGAATGCACCGGCGACAACCTGTTCATCGTCAAAGGCAACGCCCTTTATACGCCGCCCCTCGCGGCCGGCGCGCTCCACGGCATCACCCGCGGCGTGGTCATGGACCTGGCGCGCGAGGACGGCCTGGCCGTCAGCGAGCCTGATTTGACCCGCTACGACCTGTTCAACGCCGACGAATGTTTTCTCACCGGCAGCGGGGCGGAGATCATCGCGGCGGTCAAGATTGACGGCCGGGTCATCGGCCAGGGTAAGCCGGGGCCAGCGACGGGCCGGCTCACCGAACAATACCGCGCCTTAACGAAAACCACCGGCGAACCGATATATCCATGATTTGATATTGGTTCCCGGGCGAATTAAGATGTATTAGATTTGTTTTTGGTGTATTGTTCCGTGTTGGAAGGTGATTGTATGCTCTGCATGATTTGTAAACAGAACGCCGCCCAGGTCCACTTGACCCAGATTGTTGACGACAAGATCAAGAAGGTGGACCTGTGCGAGGAATGCGCCAAACACAAGGGGATCAATGACACGCCGGGTTTCGCCATCGCCGACTTGTTGCTCGGCCTGGGCGCCTCCCAGGAGATGGCCCAGGCGGGCGGCGGGGAGGACCTCAAATGCGCCGCCTGCGGTTTCACCGCGGCGGACTTCAAGAAGGCCGGGCGGCTGGGCTGCTCCCAGTGTTATGTGACCTTCGCGGAGAGCCTGGAGAATTTGCTCAAGACGATGCACAAAGGCACCAAGCACGTGGGCAAGGCGCCGCGCGGCCAGAGACAAGGCCGCGACCTGACCGACCGCCTCAAGCAACTGCAACGGAAACTCGACCGCGCGGTGGCGGACGAAGATTTCGAGCAGGCCGCCGGTTTGCGCGATGAAATCCGCAGCACCCGCGACCAAATGGAGCACCTGGCGCCGGGAGTCAAGCCATGACCATTCAAGAATTTCTTATTTCTCCGATTGAAACGGCCCGCCGCGCCGGGCCGCATGACCGCATTGTCCTGTCCAGCCGCGTGCGGCTGGCGCGCAATTTGCGCGGCTTCGCCTTTCCCGGCTGGGCGAAAAAGGCCGAGCGTGTCAAGACTTTGGAAACCATCCGGCCCGCCGTGGAAGGTCTGTCCCAATTGGCCGGCGCCTTTTCCGAAACGATGGACAACCTGGGGCCGCTGGACAAAATGATCCTGGTCGAGCGCCATCTCATCAGCCGCGAACATCAGGCCAAGGGGGCGGGCAGCGGGTTGGTCCTGAACAAGGAGGAATCGCTCTGCGTGATGATCAACGAAGAAGATCATTTGCGCATGCAGGCCCTGCGGCCGGGGTTGCAGCTCAAACAGGCCTGGCTGGCCATTGACCAGGTGGACACCGATCTGGAAACCAAACTGGACTACGCCTTCAGCCCGGAGCTGGGCTACTTGACCGCCTGCCCGACCAACCTCGGCACCGGCATCCGGGTCAGCGCCATGCTCCATTTGCCCGGCCTGGTTTTGGCCGAGCAAATCAACCAGATCATCGCCTCCGTCAACAAACTCGGCCTGGCCGTGCGTGGCCTTTACGGAGAAGGGACCGAGGCCCTGGGGAATGTGTTTCAAGTTTCCAACCAAATGACCCTCGGCGAGGTGGAAACGGACATCGTGGAACGCCTCAACAAAGTCCTGCAGCAAATCATCGAGCACGAGGAAAACGCCCGGGCCAAGCTGTTGGAGCAAAAGCCCAAGATGGTCTTTAATCACATCGGCCGCGCCTACGGCATTTTGGCCAACACCCATATCATCTCCTCCAAGGAGACCATGAACCTGCTTTCCCTCATGCGGCTGGGGGTGGACCTGGAGATGTTCACGGGGGCGGACCGGGCGCTGATTGACGAGCTTTTCATCGTGACCCAGCCGGCCCATTTGCAAAAGCAATTCACCGAAAAACTGGCGGCGGAAGAGCGCGACGTGCTGCGCGCCGACATGCTGCGGGAACGGTTGCGCCAAGTGGGGCGGCCCGCCCCGAAACCTTCCGGCGCCGGCCCGCTGGACAAGCGGAATTGAAAGAAGTAAGATAAAATATGAGTGACGAGGCGACCAACAATTTTACGCCGCGCGCGCAACAAGTGCTCGCGCTGGCCCGCAAAGAAGCCGACCGGTTCAACCACAATTTCGTCGGCACCGAGCACCTCCTGCTTGGCCTGATCAAGCTGGGGCAGGGCGTTGCCGTCAACGTCCTCCAAAAACTGGGCCTCGACCTGGAAACCGTCCGCATGGCCGTGGAAAAGGCCGTCGGCACCGGGCCGGACCAGAAGATGATCGGCAATATTCCTTATACGCCGCGGGTTAAAAAAGTCCTGGCCCTGGCGGCCAAGGAAGCCAAGAACCTCAACCACACCTACGTCGGCACCGAACATATCCTTCTGGGCCTGTTGCGCGAAGGCGACGGCGTCGCCGCGCGCGTCCTGAAAGACCTGGACGTGGACATCGAGCAGACCCGGCAGGAGATTCTCAAGGAATTGGATCCCAATTTCGCCTCGGGCGAAGACTCTCCGTCCGGCGGGGGCGCCTCCGAGACACCGCAGGAAAAAACGCCGGAACGCAAAGGCGAGGTCAAGACCCCCGCCCTCAAGGCCTTTGGCCGCGACCTGACCGAAATCGCCCGCAAGGGCGAAATGGATCCGGTCATCGGTCGCCAAAATGAAATCGAGCGCGTCATCCAGATTCTCTGCCGCCGCACCAAGAACAACCCGGTCCTGCTGGGCGAGGCCGGCGTGGGCAAGACCGCCATTGTCGAAGGCCTGGCCCAGGAAATCGCCCGCGGCAACGTCCCCGAAATCCTTCGCGAGAAGCGCGTCATCACCCTGGACCTGGCCCTCATGGTCGCCGGCACCAAATACCGCGGGCAGTTCGAGGAACGCATCAAGGCGGTCATGGATGAAATCCGCCGCGCCAAGAACATCATTCTTTTTATTGACGAATTGCATACCATCGTCGGCGCGGGATCGGCCGAAGGCACGATGGACGCCTCCAATATCATCAAGCCCGCTCTGAGCCGCGGCGAAATGCAGTGCATCGGCGCCACCACCATGAACGAGTACCGCAAATACATCGAAAAGGACGCCGCCTTGGAACGCCGTTTCCAGGTGGTCAAGGTGGAAGCCCCCTCCGTCGAGGAGGCCCTCCTCATCTTGAAGGGGCTTCGGCCCAAGTACGAAGAGCATCACAAGGCCGAGATCACCGACCAGGCCATCGCCGCCGCCGTCAAAATGGCCGACCGCTACATCACCGATCGTTATTTGCCGGACAAGGCCATTGACGTCATGGACGAAGCCGGCGCGCGCGCCCGCATCGGCACCATGACCCGCCCCGCCGAGGTCAAGGATTTGGAGGCGCAGATCGAAAGTATCAAGTCGCAAAAGGAGCGCGCCATCAAAGACCAGGATTTTGAAGGCGCCGCCGCCATGCGCGACAAGGAAAAACATGCCAAGGAAAAACTGGACGCCGTCCTCGCCGCCTGGCGCGCCAGCCGCGAGGACAAACGGGTCGTCGTGGGCGAGGAGGATATTTTGCAGGTCGTCTCCAAGTGGACCGGCATTCCCTTGAAGCGCATGGAGGAAGGCGAAGCCCAGCGCCTGCTCGCCCTGGAACAGGAAATGTCCCGCATCATCATCGGCCAGAAAGAAGCCGTTTCCGCCTTGTGCCAGGCCCTGCGCCGTTCCCGCGCCGACCTGAAAGACCCGCGCCGCCCCATCGGAACCTTCGCCCTGCTCGGCCCAACCGGCGTCGGCAAGACCCTGCTGGCCAAGACGCTCGCCGAAGTCTTGTTCGGCGACCCCAAAGCTCTTATCCAACTGGACATGAGCGAATACATGGAACGCCACAACGCCTCCCGCATGGTCGGTTCGCCCCCCGGTTATGTCGGTTTTGAGGAAGGCGGCCAGCTCACCGAGCAGGTCCGCCGCCGTCCCTATTCCGTCGTGCTTTTCGATGAAATCGAAAAGGCCCACCCGGATGTGATGAACATGCTCCTGCAAATTTTGGAGGAGGGCAAACTGACCGACAACGTCGGACGGGTCGTCAACTTCCGCAACACCATCATCCTTCTCACCTCCAACGTCGGCGCCGACCTGCTCCGGCGGCAGACCACCATGGGCTTTTCCCCGTCCACCACCGACCAGAGCTACGAGAAGATGAAGGAGAAAATCATGGACGAAGCCAAGCGCATCTTCCGCCCGGAATTTCTCAACCGCCTGGACGACGCCATCGTCTTCCGTTCCCTGACCAAGCCGGAATTGGTGGAAATTCTCGAACTGGAAGTCCTCAAGGTTGGGCAGCGCCTCAAGGGCCGCCAACTGCACTTGACCCTCGACGCCGCCGCCAAGGAACTGCTCCTGCAAAAGGGCTTTGATCCCACCTACGGCGCCCGTCCCATGCGCCGCGCTGTGGAGCGCAGCCTGGAAGACCCGCTGGCCGAAGAAATCCTCAAAGGCACCCTTCACCCCAACGAGCCGATCCTGGTCACCGTGCAAGACGGCAAAATCGTCTTCCGCCAGATGACCTCCGCCCCCGCCGCCACCGCCGCGCCGGCCGAGTAGCTTTCTGGGGGAGCGCGGTCGTCTCGACCGCCGCCGTCGGCGTCCCGCCGACGGAATCCTGCATCCGAACCGGATCACCTTTTGGGTTAACCCAAGTTCGTCAGTTGGAGAGAGGAAACCCGAATTTTGGCCCACGGGCGCCGGCGGTTTCAGAGAGGGATGATTCAGGAAACGCCGCCCAAAGCCGTGTAGTGGAGAAGAGCCTATTGTCACCAACCGCAATAGAGGACGGATGGGATTTTAGGGAATGGGCATTCCTATTCTCTGGAAAGATTTTTGTGCAAATAGTCGTTTATGCCGATGAGACAGGAACACATGGACTCCAGCCGGGGGGGAAAGAACCCGCGCCTGGTGTTTATGGCTTTATGGACACGGTGGAATCATGGGAAAGGTTTCGCCATGAATGGAAAGATGCTTTAAAAAAGCACCGTGCTCCATATTTTCATTTTCGGGAATTAAATCGGAACGAAAGGGCAAAATCAAAAAGCCGGTTTCATGGTTGGACTGATAAAGCGGTGGATGATTTTATTTACGACATGGCAATCGTTGCCAGCCGAACAGCCGTGCCTTTTGGGGGAGGCGCGGCCTTTAAACGCATGGGACCGGGGACGACTAATGCGGAAATGTTCACGACTATATTTGATCGGTTTTTTGAAGATTGCACCAATACACTGAACACCATTTTCCCTAAATTTAAGGGGCGAGTTAGCTTCTTCTTCGATGATAATAAAAATGAAGATTGGATAGCTGTACTTAATACAGTAAATAAATCTTGGCAGGCTAAAGATAAACGGATTGGCGAATACACCCCTGTAAAAATGCAAGAGGAAATTGGTATGCCTTGCCAAGCGGCGGATTTATTCGCCTACGTGCATCGTCAGCAGAATGAGCGGATGTACGACAATGATGCAATTCAGCCATCAAAGGTTTTAGACTTGATAATTTCAAGAAACGCATTTCCTAAAAGTCACCCAAAACATAAATTTGCATTATTACCTGAACCTCAATGGAGGGAGTTAGTAATGAAGCTACGGGATCACCAAATGAAAATGGATGCCACAAACAGGATAATGGGCACTCCTAACCAGCCATACACCTTATATGACCACAATGCCTTGCGGAAGCTTTTCACAATCAATGAGATGCGAACTATGGTGAAATTGGCGAAAGCGGCGATGCAACCGTCGGGAAACGATAAACATCCCCGGCAATAATACGGTACGCCATAACCCCTTTTCGCGGTTTTTCGCTGTTTTCAGTGGAACCGGGCGCAATTGGGTTTGTTTTCCTCTGTGTTCTTAATGGTTCAATTTTTCCTGGTTGCGGCGGGCCGCGCTCGGAAATCCGTGGATCACTTCTTTTTGGTTGCGGCGCCGTTGCACTGCCGCCCCCTGGCCGTGCGCATCTGGCATTCTTCCTGCTGTCAAGAAGTTGGTTAGCGATTGAGACAACGCTTTATGAGACAACTGGCGCAATGGGTCGTGGACAGTCTGGCGATTCCGCAGGAGTATCTGCGCACCGGGCTGCTGGTTTCTTTGTTGAGCGTCTGGGTGCTGGTCGTCCTCTTCTTCTATCTCAATCACTATACCAAACGCCGTTATTTCGCCATTTGGAACGCGGCCTGGCTGTTTTACGCCGTCTGGCTTTCCTTGGGCCTGAATTTTTACAACGCGGACGCCATCCCGCTTCTGGCCATGCTCCGGCAGTGGTGCCTGAATTGCAGCGCTGTCTTTCTCTTGTGGGGCAGTGCCTCGTTTCTGGGCACCGCCGCCAACCAGCGGCTGATTGCTCTGTTTCTGGGTTTTCTTTTTACGTGGAGCTATGTGGAGTTCTTCCATATCGGGGACCAGTTTTGGGGCAGCGTGCCGGTGTTCGGGCTGATGGGCCTGGCGAGCCTGATCTGCTCCGGCGCCTTTTTCAAGCTGCGGCGCCGGAGCCGCTTCGTCGGCGCGGGCCTGCTCGCCCTGGGATTCCTCCTGTGGGGATTTTATTTGACGGCCTGCCCGTTTATCGCGGGCAATCCGCAGTTGTTGGTGGCGGCGTTCTTTATTTCCGCCGTCCTGCAGCTTCTGATCGCCGTGAGCATGATCGTCCTGGTGCTGGAGGAGGCCCGCCGCTTCACCCGGCAGACCGAGGAACAACTGCTCACCGCCACCGTGGAAAAGAGCCGTCTGGCCACCAAAGTCAGCCTGGCCGAGGAGCGATACCGCACCTTGTTCCAGCAGGCCCACGAGGGCATTGTCCTGGTGGATGCCACCGACTTGAGAATTGTTGACTGGAATCCCGCCGCGCGCCGCCTGCTGGGCATTGACTTCAACAGCACCACCGTTCATTTGATCAGCGACTTTCTGGTCCTGCCCCAGGGCGGGGAAAAAGTCCGTTGGTTTGATCTTCTCAGCCAAAGCCCCCAGGTCACCCTGCGCTGTTTGGACGGCAGAACGGTGATGGTGGACCTGACCTCCTCGGCGTTGGAGTTGGAGGGAAGGCCGGCCTATCATCTGGTCCTGCGCGAACTCAACGAGCGGGCGCGCCTGGAGCAACAACTGCGCGAAGCCGAGAAGCTCTCCGCCCTGGGCCAACTGGCCTCCGGCATCGCCCACGAAGTCAACAATCCGCTCGCCATCATGAGCGCCCATTTGGAACTGCTGTTGACCCGTCCCGGTTGCGATGGGCGGATGCGCAACGACATCGAGAAGGTCATCCACGAGTGCGACCGCGCCGCCGCGCTGATCCGCAATTTCCTGGCCGTCGCCCGCAACAAGCATCAGGACATGGAATCCATTGATTTGAACCGGATGATCTCCGGCATCGTCGAGAATCAGCGCCTGGCGCGCGGCAGCCAGACCCCGCGCTACACCTTGCAACTGGATCCCCATTGTCCGCCGGTCACCGGCGTTCCCAGCCAGTTGGAGAGGGTCTTCATCAATCTGTTCCGCAACGCCGAACAGGCCGCCGAACAGGAGAGCGCGGCTCCGCACATCAAAGTTTCCACACGCCGGAAAGGGGAGTTGGTGCAGGTGCGCATTGAGGACAACGGCGCGGGAGTGCCGGCCCATCTGGCGTCAAGAATCTTCGAGCCGTTTTTCACGACCAAGAAAGTCGGCGCCGGCACCGGTCTTGGCCTCTCCATCTCCCATCAAATCGTGGCCGACCATCACGGCCGGATTTTTCACGAACCTTCCCCCTTGGGCGGGGCGGCCTTTGTCGTGGAACTTCCCCTGGTGAACATTCTTGACCAGGAAACCGAGGGGCCGGCGGTGATCGAACCGGACCCGGAGCCTGCGCCCGCGCCGTCCGCTGCCGCGCCATCTCCCGCCAAGGGCGCCCGCATCCTGATGATTGACGATGAAGCCGCCTTGGCCGAGATGATCTGCGAATACCTGAACATGACAGGGCATCACGCCCAATTTTGCAGCAGCACCGAAGAAGCCCTCGCCCTGATGGACCGGGCCGAATTTGACCTTATCATCTCCGACTTCCGCATGCCGGGCCTGACCGGCGAGCAGCTTTTTGAAAAAACGCTCCAGCGCAACCCCGGCCAGGCCCGGCGCGTGGTTTTTATGACCGGCGACATCATCGGCGCCGATGCCAAACGCTTTTTCTCGACCCACGACGTGCCTTGTCTGATCAAGCCGTGCGCGCTGCCCACCATCGAGCGTTTCATCAACTCCCGTCTGGAACAGCTCGCCCGCGCCGCCCGGACGCCGTCACCGCGGCACGCGCGCCCTCAATAAATCCCCTCAAGCCTTGCGAAATTCCGCCAGGCTATGCACGAAATCATCGGGTGTGCCGAAATCGAATCGTTGCGCGCCGGACATTTCGAAGGCGAGATAGCCTTCGCGCCCGCGCTGGATTTCCTGGGCACGGGTGAGCTGGTATTCGCCGTGGTCGCGCACGTTGTCGCGGATCATCTGGTCGAGCACGTCGTAAATGGAAGGGGCCAGAAGATGCATTCCAAACCAGCCCAGCCATGTCCCGTCGGGCAGATCGTTGACGCGAAGCCGGGCGCGGGCCAGGGCGGGATCGGGTTTTTCGACGATGAGCGATACGTCAATCAAACGGGGATTCTCCGCGCGGCGCGTCCCGGCGATGACGCCGAAGCCCTTCAGCTCGCCGGCCGAAATGCGGTTGACGGCGGAGATGCTGCGGCCCCGCCCCGCCCCGGCCAGTTGGGCCAGTTGGCGATAAGGGGAAACCGGCTGGCCGGCAAACAAATGATCGCCCAGGCAAAGCAACACCATTTCGCCGCCGGCGAACTCCCGGCTCTGAAAAACGGCATGGCCGTAGCCTTCCTGTTCGCGCTGCACCGCGAACCGGATTTGTTTGGCCAGGAGGCGCATCCGGCCGGCTTCCTGGAGCAGGGCGGGATATTTTTCCAGCCGCTTCAAATAATCCCGGTCCGGCCCTTCCAGGTAGGCGCGGATGACGGCTTCCTCGCCCGGCTGGACGATGACGCAAATCTCCTCAATGCCCGCCTCCATCAACCCAAGCAAATGATAATGGAACAGCGCGCGCGCGATTCCATCCGCGCCGACCACGGGGAATAATTCCTTCTTGACAGCATGCGACGCCGGAAAATGGCGCGTCCCCAGGCCCGCCACGGGGATGACCGCCTTGCGCGCGAAGGTGTGCTCGGTCATGGGGAATGGAGTCAGGCCAGGAACATGCGCCATCCCGACGCGTTGAAGCGATAACGCCGCGCGCCGAATTCAAAAGCCCCGGGCGAGGTGCCCTCGAAAATGTCGGGCATGAAGCCGATGCGCCGCGAATACTCGGTGGCAATCTGCGGAATGTGTTCGCGCAGCGCCTCCAGCCGGCCAAAGACGGCCACCGTGCCGCCGGTGCCGCCGCCGGTGATTTTGGCGCCGAACAGCCCGGAGTCCGCTCCCCGCTTCCTCACGGCGTCAACCAGAAAATCCACTTCCGCGATGGAAAGGTGGCAGTTGTCGCGGTAGCTGTCGTGCGCGGCGAACATGCATTCGCCGGCGGTCTTCAGAGCTTGGGCTTCGCCGGCCTTGGCGGCGCGCAGGCAATCCATGAACCGCAGCACGCGCTCGTTTTCTTCGACGGCGTGGCGGGTCGGCCCGGCCACCCGGTAAGTGGCGTCGGGCTGGATCTTGGTGACGGGGTCGTCGTGCGTCTTGTAGCGGGCGAGAAATTGGGAGCCGACGATCTGCTCGGGGATTTCCCTGGCGAATTGCGCCGCGAATTCCGCCAGCGGAAGCTCTGTCAAGTATTCCAGCGCCTCGTGGCCCTTGCCGGCGCGCAGATCGTTGATGATTCTCCTGCCCATGAAGGCCCCGATGCGGGCGTCCCCGTAAGGATTGCCCGCCACCGAATGGCGCACCATCGAGTTGATGCCGACGAAGCCGGTGCCGGGCGGAATCTCCACTTCGCCCATCACTTTGCCGGGGCGGCAGAGAATATGAGTCAGCCGGCCCTGGCGGCCGCTCGCGACCGAGATTTGATCCATGATCCCGCAAGGAGCGCCCACGACATGGTTCTCGGCAATCTGTCCCAGCCGGGCCATCCGGGCCGCGTCGAGCTGCATGCCCAGGTAGGCGTTGAGGCAGCTCAGGGCGCCAATCTCCACCGCCGCCGAACTGCCGATGCCAACATTCATTGGCACGCCGCTCAACAGCAGCATGCTGAAACCAAAGGGCAGACGGACCGCTTCCTCCTTGAGCAACGTGAAAATGCTCCCGCCGATGTAAGCGGCCCAGCTCACCAGGGGATTGACGCGGCACAGGGCGCGCACGTGGGCGTAATCGGCCAGGCCGTCGCCGGCCGTGAAGTAATCCAGCGGAATGCGCGTCTCCACCGGCAGATTGCGGTGGCCGGCCTGCAAGGAGCGGATGCGCAAGGTGCGGTCGTTGCGCGGTTGCAGCGCCATGAGAATGCCGCGTCCCAGCACCGCTTCGCAGACGTTGGCCCCGGAGTAATCGGCGATGCCGCCCATCACATCCAACCGCGCCGGCACGCGCGCGACCCAGACCTCGCCGGCATTGAAATACCCGGCCAGGCCGGTCGGGTCATTATTGGGCAGGTGCAGCAGCCGTTCAAATTCGATCAGTTCGGGCGGCAACATCTCGTCGTTGACAGAATTTTTCATGCGGGTCAATGTTCAAGTACGCGCGGAGAGACTGCCACAACCCCGCCGCATCGTCACGCCGAAAAACGCGCGCTCGGAAAATGCGCGCTCTTGCCATCGTCCCGCCCGCCCTATATGTTTCCTCCATGAAGACCAACACTTATCCATTGGCCGTTCCTTCCGATCTGCTCAAGGATTTGCGCAAGGCGGCTGAACAGACCGGATTGTCCATGGCCGACACCATGCGGCAGAGCATGAAGCTGGGTCTGCCGGGCCTGGTCGAACGATTATCCCCGGATCCGCTCAAAGGCCTCAAGCCATTGACCGCAACGGAATCGCGCCTGTGCTTTGCCACGCCAGACCCTGAATTTGATGCCCTTGCCGCCCACTGCGCCTCCCTCCCCGTTCCCATCACCGAAGAATGAAAGCGTGGGATGTTTTCAATTGGCAGCCTCCGGGCTGGCCAGAGCCTCATCCGGCTGTGATCATTTCCCATCCGGGGAGGGTGGCCCACAAACCGGAAGTCAGCCTGCTGATGTGTTCTTCCAAACCCGCCACCCGGGCTGCGCAACCCCACGAGGTTATCCTGGACGCCAGCGACGGCATGGATTGGCCAACCCTATGCCGTTGCGACCTTTTCTTCATGGCAAAAAAGACAGACCTGAAAAACCAGCGCGGCACCGTCTCGCCAGAACGCCGCCGACAAATCATTGCCACCATCATCCGTTCCAACGGCTGGGTTTAGCGTTTTTGAAACACAATCTCAGGACCGGGCGATCAGCGCGCGGAATTGGGCGAACAAGGGCGTGGAATCGTGCGGGCCGGGGGAGGCCTCGGGATGGTATTGTACGCAATAGACGGGCCGGGTCTTGTGGCGGAATCCTTCCACGGTTTGATCGTTCAGGTTGATGCGATCCACCACCACGTCAGCCGGCAATGTCGCCGGGTCCACGGCAAAACCGTGATTTTGCGCGGTGATTTCGACCTTGCCCGACTCCAATTCTTTGACCGGCTGGTTGGCGCCGCGATGGCCGAATTTGAGCTTGAAAGTTTTTCCGCCGAAGGCCTGCCCCAGAATCTGGTGCCCCAGGCATATTCCAAAAATGGGGATGCCGTGGTCGAGCAGGTCGCGCACCGCCTTCACCGCGTAGCCCAGCGCCGACGGATCGCCCGGCCCGTTGGATAGAAAAACTCCGGCCGGCCTGAAGGCCAGCGCCTCGGCCGCCGTGGCCGTGGCGGGAACGACCTGCACGCGGAAACCGTGCTGCCGCAGACGCCGCAGGATGTTGTATTTCATCCCGAAGTCGTAGGCTACAATGGGAACGTCCGCCGGCGGCAACGGCGCGGGTTTCTGAGAATTCTGCGAACCGCGCGCCAGCTCAAACGCCCCGCTTTGTTGATCGTCCCTGTCCCAAAGAAATGGTTCCTGGTGGGTGACTTCCTTGACATAATCAACGCCGGCCAGGCCGGGCCAGTTCCGGGCGCACGCCACCGCCTCCTCGTCCGGCACGGCAGGGGAGGCGATGAAGCCGTTCATCGCTCCGCGTACGCGCAGCTTTTTGGTCAGCGCGCGCGTGTCAATGCCCTGGATGCCTGGAATGCCATTGTCTTCCAGATAAGCCGCCAGGGAGCTTTGCGCGCGCCAGTTGCTCACCACCGGCGAAAGTTCGCGGATGGCGAATCCGGCGACATGCGGGCGCCAGGATTCGACATCCAGGTTGTTGACGCCGTAATTGCCGATGAGCGGGCAGGTCATCGTCACGATCTGGGCCTTGTAAGAGGGATCGGTCAGGATTTCCTGGTAACCGGTCATGGAGGTGTTGAAACACACCTCGCCGCAGGCCTGCGCGGGCGCGCCAAAGCCCTGGCCGTGAAATACCGAACCATCTTCCAGAGCCAATATCGCGTTCATTCGATGCAATCGGCCGACGCTTTCGTAATTACTTCTTTTTGGCTTCGTCGAGTTTCGCGATGACGGCCTTGGGGCCGCCTTCCATGTAGCCAACTTGCGTCCAGACCACAGTGCCGTCGGGCTTAAGGACGATCAGGGTTGGATACCCGGTTATTTTATACTTGTCTTTCAAGGCGTTGTTGGCCTTGACCAGATCGGCGGGCAGCTTCTTCTGGTTTGGAAAATCCACCTCCACCAACACCAGGTTCTTCTTGGCATAGTCGGCGAAATCCGCTTTGGTGAACACCTCCGCGTCCAGCTTCTTGCACCAACTGCACCAGTCCGAACCGGTGAAGTTCAGGAGCACCAGCTTGGATTCCTTTTTCGCCTGGGCCGTCGCGTCGGGGACGCTCGTCAGCCAGGTCACATCGTCCGCCCGCAACTGGAAGGCCATCCAGCAGCCCAACAAACACAGCACTGCTCTTTTCATGTTGATTCTCACTTTCGTTTTGATTGTCAACTGCAACTCACCCAAACCGGAGATGTTCCCTTACTGCGCGACGGAGCAAGCCGCCCTTTCCTCTGCCGGTTCACCGCCGAAAACAACTCCACCGCAGACTATAACCGCCTTGGCCCTCCCCTTCAAGCGCCATCCCGAAAACGGGCTGTTCCGCGATTTGCTGGCCGAGGCCGCCACATCGAAAACCCATTCTTCATCGGGATCGAACACCGTCGCGTCCCCGTCCGCGCCGACGCTGAAATTTCCTTTCTGCGGCAGCCGCAGCAGGCGCGCCGGCGCGACCGTAAATTTGGAAATCAGGTCCAGGAGCGAAAGCCGGCGCGTGTGGTAAAGCTGCATGAGCGAGAGGGCCAGTTCCGTTTCAAATCCGATGATCCCAAAAGGGGCGTAATCGAACTCGACTTCCTTCTCATAACCGCAATGGGGCGCGTGATCGCTGCAGATGATCTCCAGCGTGCCGTCGGCCAGGCCGTCAATGATCGCGGCGCGGTCCGCGGCCGTGCGCACCGGCGGATTCATCTTGAAGTTCGTGTCGTAGGAGGGCCAGCGGGGCCGCTCGTCCGCGCCGGCGGAAAAAAGGTCCTTGCCGTCGCTGCTCCAAAACGGCTCGCTGCCCGCCAGCACCGTGTCTGTCAACGTAAAATGATGCGGGCAGGCCTCGCCGGAAACCGGCAGGCCGCGCCCCCTGGCTTCGCGCAGCAACTGCACGCTCCCCGCCGCGCTCAAATGCTGGCAATGCACGCGCGCCCCCGTCAACTCGGCCAGCAAAATGTTGCGCGCCACGATCAATTCCTCGCCCGACGCCGGCCAGCCCCGCAATCCCAGCACCGCGCTCCAGTAACCTTCATTGGCCACCCCGTCCGTCACCAGCGAGGCGTCCTCGCAATGATCCATCACCGGCAAATCGAACATCATGGCATACTCCATGGCGCGCCGCATCAACTCATGATTCTGCACGCAATGCCCGTCATCCGTGATGGCGATGACCCCGGCCTGTTTGAGCGAGCCAATCGAAGCCAGCTCCTCCCCCGCGATGTTCTTGGAAATGGCGCCCGTCACAAAGACGTTGACCTTCCCCTCGCGCTCCGCCTTTTCGCGAATCAGCGCGACCGTGCTGGCGTTGTCAATCGCCGGCGACGTATTGGGCATGCAGACCACCGACGCGAATCCGCCGCGCGCCGCCGCCGCCGTCCCGGTGGCGATGGTTTCCTTGGCCGTTTGACCCGGCTCGCGCAGATGGGCGTGAAGATCAATCAGGCCGGGGCAAACCACCTTGCCGTCCGCGGCAAAACTGGCGGTCCGCGGCGGCGCAAGCTGGGCGGCGCCGGGGCCGACGGCGGCGATTTTTCCCTCTAAAATGAGCAAATCCGCCGCGGCGTCCAGGCCGTTGGCCGGGTCCAGCACACGTCCGCCCGTGATAAGCAGCGATTTGGGCAAATTCATCGGGACGCGATTATGGCGGAGAGGAATTGACAACGCAAGCGCCGACCGTAAAATGAGGGCATAAATGTGACGCGGGTGTAGCTCAATGGCAGAGTTCCAGCCTTCCAAGCTGGTCATGAGGGTTCGATTCCCTTCACCCGCTCCAATTGACAAATTGACCCATTATTAGGGGACCTTAAAGAACGGCTGCGGACGCGCGCTGGGTGCATTTCACTTTTTCGGGTGACTCCCCTTGGCGAAGAAGTGTTTTAGGATTTCGGACCTTTCGATTGAGAATTGGTCATTGAAAATTTGTCATTGGTTATCGTCTCCAAACCGTCGGCTGGCGGCTGTTTTCTGCCCGCTTTGGCCGCGCTGCTTTGTCAACCGCCCTGCTCCGGCCGATGGGTTGCGACGGAAGGTCTTGACAACGCGCGAATTTCCGGGGATTATTCGATTTGTTATGAGCGCATTGACCGTCAATTGGCCGCTGATGAGACAACGCGGTTACGGGAAGTCAACCTGAGCTTGGGCTGAAAATGCAACGAATCCTATATGTGGTGGATGACCAGCCCCAGGTGCTGGAGGTGGCGGTGCTGATTTTGCGGACGGCCGATCCGCAGTGGAAGGTGGTCGGATTCAAGGATCCGCAACAGGCCCTGGAAGCCGTCAAGTCCACGCCGCCGGACCTGATGTTGTCCGATCAAGTCATGCCCGGCTTGTCGGGAAGCGAATTGCTCGACAAAGTCAGCGCGCTTTCGCCCGCCACCATTCGCATCCTCATGTCCGGCCACGTTGCCCTGAGCAAGTTGACCTTGATCACCTCGGCCCATCAATACCTGGCCAAGCCGTTCGATCCCACGGCCTTGCGCTCCATCATCCGGCAGAGTTTTGCCGCGCAAGCCCGAATCGTCAACCCGGGCCTGCAAAAGGTGGTCACGGGCTTGCGCTCGATCCCATCCTTGCCGCTGGTCCATCAATCCCTGTTGCGGGAATTGGAGGACAGCCGCACCGCCGGCACCGTCATTGCCAACCTGGTGGCCGATGACCCGGGACTTTCGCTCAAGGTCCTGCATCTGGCCAATTCACCCCTTTTCTGCGCCGGCTGCGAGGTCACCAACCCTGTGGACGCCGTTATGCGCCTGGGCACTGACATGATCGCCGCCGTGGTCTTGTCCCAAAGTTTGTTCCGCCATTACGAATCTCTGCAACTGCCGGAGATGGATTTGCAGCGCGTCTGGGCCCATTGCTGGGAAACCGCGCGCCTGGCCCAGCATATCTGCCGCGAGCAGGGGCTGCCCGCGAAAACCGGCGAAGAGGCCTTCCTGGCCGGCCTGGTTCACGAGATTGGGCGGTTTATTCTGATTGACAACTTCCCGGATCAATTCAAGGCGGCGTGCGACCAGGCGCGCCGCGCCGGCCGGCCGTTGGCGGCCAGCCTGCGGGAAACCTTCCAGGCCACTTCCTCTGAAGTGGCCGCCTATATCCTGGAACTTTGGGGCTTGCCCAACGCCGCCATTACCGCCATTGGCGCCCTGGACGATCCGCAGCGCGATTCGGCCCAGGGCATGACCATCAGCGCCGCCCTTTACATTGCCGACCAAATCGCTTCCGCCAAATTTCCCCCTGATTCGTTCTTGATCGAGGGCTGGAATATGGATTACCTCAACTCCGTTGGCTGTGCGGATCAGATTCCCGTTTGGGAAAAGTTATTTTCCCAGACGCCCGGCGAAGCCGTGGCAAATTGACCCGTCCACCAACGGCGGTCAGACCTTCCTGGGAAGCGCGGTCCAGGCGCCTTTTTTGGCGCTGCTCTTGACGCAGGTTTCGATGAAGGCAATGCCCATCCAGCCGTCCTCGATGTTGGCGTATTGGCTGCCGTCGCCCACAAATTTTCCGCCGGCCTGCCACTGCCGCACGTCGGCCTCGAAACAGCGATGCAGGCGCGCGAAGGCGTCGTGAAATGCCTCCGGGTGGCCGCTCGGAACGGTCGGCTCGGCCATGAGCGCGGCGGGCACGTCCTTGGGGAGAAAACCGTCCCCCGGCGAAACCGCACCGCGCCAATAAGTGCGGTCGGGCTGGCCAGGCAGGCAGATGGTCAGGCTCTCCGGTTCTTCCTGGCGCCAGCGCAACGTGCCTTTGGTCCCGGCGATGAGGATACCAAGATCGTTCTTGCTCCCGATGCAAATCTGGGAGGCGCGCACCAGGGCGGCCCCGCCGTTGCTCAGTCTGCAATAGATGGTGAAATGGTCGTCCAATCGGCGGCCTTGGACAAAGGTTTCCAATTGGGCGGAGACGGAGGTGACATCCAGCCCGGTGACGTAGCGCAGTTGCATGAGGGCGTGCGTGCCGATGTCGCCGCCGCAACCGGAGCCTCCGGCGCGTTTGGGGTCCACGCGCCAGACGGCCTGTTGCTGGCCGGTGGATTCGAGTTTGGTGGCCAGCCAGCCCTGGAGGTAAAAGCTGTCCACCCAGCGGACTTCGCCGAGCAGCCCGCTGCGCACGATGTAGCGGCTCAACCGGCTGGTCCAATGGCCGAGGTAGGTGTGGGCCACGCCGAACGGCACGCCCAGTTTGCGTGCGGTCCGCACCAGGTCGCCCGCCTCTTTGAGGTTCAGGCAAAGGGGCTTCTCGCAAAAGACCGGGATGCCGGCCTTGAGCGCCTTCAGGGCCGGGTCGTAATGGACGAAGTTGGGCGTGACAATGAGGATGTAATCCAGCTTTTGATCGGCGGGCAGGCCGGCGTTGGCCGCGATCATTTCATCGTAAGAGCCGTAACCCCGGATCGGGTAGGGCCAGTTGGCCGCTTCTTCCAGGGCGATTTTGGGATCGGGAAAGAGCGCCCCCGCCACCACGCGGCGGGTGCCGTCAAAATGAATGGCCTTTTCATGGGGATGGACGATGAAGGCGCCGCGGCCGCCGCCCACCAGGCCGACGTTAAGAGGTTTGTTTGACATAAACGTTCGTAATAATTGACTGTGAAAAAGTCCCGGCTCCATTGGGCCGGCCAAAACTAAGAGTTGAATTCCGAATAACGGCACCTTTATAGTGGGGGGCAAATCTGGCGTCAACAAGATCCAAATATGCAGGTGCAATTATTAAAATCGAAGATTCATCGGGCCAAAGTGACCGGGAGCAACCTCAATTACGAGGGAAGCCTGACGATTGACGGGACGCTGATGGAGAAGGCCGGCTTTGTGCCGCATGAAAAAATCCTGGCCAGCAACATGGCCAACGGCGAGCGATTCGAGACCTACGTGATCGCCGGCGAGGCCGGTTCCGGGGTCATCGTCCTCAACGGCCCCACCTCGCATCTGGGCAAGGCGGGCGACCGTCTTACCATTATGAGCTTCGCCTCGCTCGATGAAAAGGAAGCCGCACGATGGCATCCCCGCATCATTGTTCTGGGCGAAGACAACCAGATCATCAACGAACGCGGAACGTGAAAATGAACGGAATCACCGCCGCCCAAGTTGCAGAGAAGCTCCAAGGCCAGGTCCAGGGGGACGGCTCTGTCGTCTTGACCGGTTTCGCGCCCGCCGTTTCGGCCAAGGCCGGCGACCTTGCCTTCGCGGAGAACGAGGCTTTCTTTGCCAGGGCCGAACAGAGCGCCGCCGCCGCCATTTTGGTGGACGGCCCCTTTGTCTCGGAGCGCAAGGTTCTGATCCGCGTCCCCAATGCCCGGATTGCCTTCGCCCGCGTGCTGCCTCTGTTTTTCCCGGAAAAGCAATATCCCGCCGGCATCCATGCCACGGCGGTCATCGCGCCTTCGGCGCAAGTGGATGCGACGGCGCATATCGGCCCGTTCTGCCATGTGGGCGAAAATGTTCAGATTGCGGCGCGCGCCGTTCTGCAGGGAGGCAACCATCTGGGCGAAAACAGCGTCATCGGCGAAGACACGAATCTGTTTCCCGGGGTCATCGTTTATCCCTTGACGCGCATCGGCCGGCGCGTGCGGATTCATGCCGGGGCGGTGATTGGCGCGGATGGCTTCGGCTACGTGTTTGACGCGGGTATTCATCGCAAAGTCCCGCAAGCCGGCACGGTCATTATCCACGACGACGTGGAAATCGGGGCCAATTCCACGATTGACCGCGGGGCGCTCGGCCCGACCGTCATTGGGCGCGGAACCAAAATAGACAATCTGGTGCAGATCGCGCACAACGTGACCATAGGGGAGCATTGCCTGGTGGTGGCGCAAGTGGGCGTCGCCGGCAGCACGACCATTGGAGATTATACCATCCTGGCGGGGCAGGTGGGCATCGCCGGCCATCTGAAAATTGGCGGCAAAGTCATCGTGGCCGCGCAATCCGGGGTCATGAACGACATCCCGGACGGCGGCAAATGGCTGGGCGCTCCGGCGCAACCCGACCGCCAGGCCAAGCGCCAGATCATCGCCCTGCAACAACTCCCCGACCTCATCCGCCGCGTCAACGAATTGGAAAAGCGATCCGGGCAAAAGCCGCCAGGGCAGGATTGAGGCCGGTCCATATCGAGGTGTTGCGATTTTCCCCCAATATGGGAGCTTGAGAAGGATGACCATGGGACAGTCCAGATACTCGGAGGCCGCCAGACAATTGTTGCTCAAGGCGGTGGGGATTTCCGTGGCCATTCATCTGGCGGCGTTTGGCGGGTGGAAATGGGGCAAAACGCACATCCATTGGAAGGGGTTGCCCATGCCCGCCTGGCTGCAACTGACCCCGCCCAAGCCGCATTCCCTCCCTCCGCTCCAACTGGCGCGCATGGCCCAGGCGGTGCAATCGCCGCCGCCTCTCCTCTATGTGGACGTGGACCCTGCTTTGGCCGCTCCCAAACCGCCGGAACACCCCAAGTTCTACAGCACGGCGGACACGGCTGCCGCCAACCCGGAGATAAAAGTCCCAGCCGACAAGCCGCAAATCACGGGAACACAGGACAAGATGATGAAAACAGTCGCCCCCGGGGCACGCTCCGTGCCGTTGCAGCCTTCTCCGCCGGAGCCAAGAATGGAAACGGCCGCCAGGGAAAATGCCGAAAGCAAGGCCATGCCCAAACCGAGTTACACTCCGGGCGGTCTGGTTGACGCCAAACCGGCGGACAAGTTGAACGAGAGCAAAGGGACCGCCGCCTCGGACAACGGAACCGCCCCCGCCGCCGCGCCGCCGCACGAGCGCCCGCGCACGCTGGCGCAAGCCCGGGAACAGATGGGGGCGCCCGGCCCAAGAATGCGGCAGGAGGGTGGAGTCAACCGCCTTGAGTCGGACTCTTCGCTTGACGCGATGAAAACGGTCTATGGGGATTATGACCGCGATTTTATTGACGCCGTGCGGGAACGCTGGTATGAGCTGCTCAAAGATCGCCAGGATAATGTGGCAGGGAGGGTGGTGCTGGAATTCAACCTGCACGCCGATGGACGCATCACGGACATGAAAATGCAGTTCACCGATGTCAATGAACTGCTTTCGCTCCTCTGCCAGCAGGCGGTGGAGGACCCGGCCCCTTACAGACGGTGGCCGCAGGAAATGCGCCGGGAGATTTCCGATCCGCGGCAGCTTCGGTTCACTTTTTACTATGGCATTTGATTGCCAAAACTCAAACCCGCTTAAACATGGAAGAAATCATCAAATACTTGATCCTGGGTTCGCTGTTCCTGACCTCGGTGGTCGGTCTGGCCATCATCATTGAGCGGGGCATCGCCCTGCGCGCGGGCGTGATCATTCCCCCGCCGGTGGCAGAGGCGGTGGAGGCCTGCCGCGCCAAGTCGGACTGGCCGGCGTTGCAGAGGATTTGCCAGCAGAATCCCTCGCCCTTAAGCCGCCTGTTGTTGCAGGCGGGCCGGCACCGCGACTGGCCCAAAGAGGAGAACACCGCCGCCTTGGAAACCACCGCCCGGCACGAGGTGTCCATCATGGAGCGCCGGCTGGTGGTTTTGGAAATTGTGGTCGGCATCGCCCCTTTGATGGGGCTGGTGGGAACGATTTACGGATTGATCGAATTGTTCGGCGGTCTGGACCAAACGGGCATGGGCGACAACAGCGGCGTGGCCCGGGGCATCGCGCTGGCCTTGAGAGCCACCATGATGGGATTGGTCACGGCGATCCCGTCGCTCGTCGCCTGGTGCTATTACAGCAAGAAAGTGGAGCATCTGGCCGTGGAAATGGCCGCCCTGTGCGACCAGTTTCTCACCGGGCAATATCACCACACCGATGAGACCAGGGCGGAAGCCGAGCCGGCCCGGAGCCGCCGCTGAAAGCCATGCAGTTCATCACGCACAAACGAAATCAGACGCCGACGATCATCATCATTTCGATGATTGACGTGCTGCTGGTCGTGCTCATTTTCTTGATGGTCACGACCACGGCCAAGCAACAGCCGGCCGTGCGCCTGGCGCTGCCCGCATCCAAGCAGCCCGCCAATGCCGGCGCCACGGAAAACGCGCTGGTCGTGACGATTCCGAAGGAGGGGCCGATTTATCTGAAGACCGATCCGGTGACGATGGACAGCTTGCAGCAGAGACTCATCGCGGCGGTCCGGGCCAATCCGCAAACCACCCTGGCCATCCGCGCCGACACCGACGCGGCCTGGGGCCAGGTAGTCAAGGTGGTGCAGGCGGCCAACGCCGCCCACATCCCGGTGTCCAGCGCCTTTGTCAAGGCGACACCATAGCGCGGTCCACTGCTCCATTTGCCATTTGGACATTTAGAATCGGGAGCAACATTCACTTCGCGATTTGGAACGAACTGACATCAGCCAGTTTCAAGCCGGGAACGCGGCTGAATTCTCTGACGTTCAAAGTCGCCAGAGAATAATTCAAACTCAATGCGGTGGCGGCGATTTGCAAATCGTGCGGACCAATTGTTTGCCCATGCATTTCCAAGTTGGCCCAAAGGCGCGCATGAAGTTCCGCCTCTCTCTGGTTGAATCCGGCAATGCCTGTCGATGAGAGGATTGCAGCGATGAATTCGCGCCGGCGCGCCTTGATCTGCGCGTCGGTCGCGCGTTCCACTCCGTGGAGCAGTTCGGAGTAGGTAATCGCCGCCAACCGCACGGGTGCGACAGGCTGGGCCAAAAGGAAGGCGGAGATATCGAACTTCCGCCGCTCACCCGCCACCACAACGGAAGTGTCAAGAATCAATCCCATGCCGATTTAGGCGGAGGGAGGGAAGCCCGCGCGGCGGCGATGTCCCGGCCAAATTGCGCAGCCTCCTCCGGCTTGAGATGAGGCAAACCAGGCCAGGCGGCGGCCAGATCTTTGGTGGTATTGTGGTTCAGGGCCAATGGAACAAGCCGCGCGACAGGCTTGCCCCGTTTTAAGATGAGCAGGCTGGCGCGGCGGTGTTGCACACGACTCACCAGCTTCGAAAAACTTCGGGAGGCTTCCGTGACCGTCATGCTTCGTTCTCTCATAACGGAAAGTTAACCAATTGGGCCGCCCGCAACAAGTCCTCAATTTTGTATATAATTCCCCAAATTAGGGGTCGGATTATTTCAGCAGTTCCTCGGCGATTTGCACGGCGTTCAAGGCGGCGCCTTTGAGGAGTTGGTCGCCCGCGACCCAAAAGCAAAGGCCGTTGTCCAGCGCGCAATCCAGACGCAGCCGGCCAACCTGGCAGTTATATTTTTCCGCCGCGTTCAGCGGCAGCGGGTATTGCTGCCGGGCGGGATCGTCCACCACGTCCAGGCCGGGCGCCTTTTCCAGCGCGGCGCGCGCCGCCGCCAGGGTGACGGGCCTTTCAAATTCGGCGCTGACCGCGATGGAATGGGCGCGATAGACGGGCACGCGCACGCAGGTCACGCTGGCGCGGAAACCGGGATGGTGCATGATCTTGCGACCCTCGTTTTCCATCTTGGCCTCTTCCTTGGTGTAGCCGTTGGGCAGGAAAACATCCACCTGCGGCAGGACGTTGAAGGCGATCTGATGGGGATAGACCTCCCGCGTCACGGGCTGGCCGGCGACGATCTGCTCGACCTGCCGTTTCAATTCCGCGATGGCCTTGGCCCCGGTGCCGGAAACGGCCTGGTAGCTGGAGGCAAAAATGCGGGTGACGCCAAAGGCCCGATGCAGCGGGTAAAGCGCCATCAAGGTGATCGCGGTGGTGCAATTGGGATTGGCGATGATGCCGCGGTGATTCTTTATGTCGGCGGCGTTGATTTCGGGGACGACCAGCGGCACGGCGTCGTCCATGCGGAACGCGCTCGAATTATCCACCACCACGCAGCCCGCCTTGGCGGCGATGGGGGCGAATTCCCTGGAAATCGCGCCGCCCGCGCTGAAGAGCGCGAGGTCAATTCCCGCAAACGAGTTCTTCGTCAATTCCTGGACGGGAATCGCCTTGCCGCGAAACGGCAGCGTCTTGCCGGTCGAACGCGCCGAGGCCAGCAACGTCAACTTGGCGACTGGAAAATTGCGCTTCTCCAGAGTTTTGATCATCTCCACGCCGACGGCGCCGGTGGCGCCGACGATGGCAACATTAGGTTTTGATTTCATAAAATTTTGTCTTATTAAAGGGAATCACAAATAAGTCGCCTGCGAAAGTGCTGTGGCCAACGACGATGGCGGGCCGAACCTTGCGGCTGGTCAAATCAGTGAACGGAATCGGGAGAAGAATGACCTCACTTATCGAGAAGCTCATTGAAAACATCGTCATCCGGGTTGTCCCAGGCCTTCATCAGAGCCTCCTCAGACTTTTTTAACCACACCTCCCGTTCGTCGGCCTCGGTCTGGCCCGCTGTCGTCTGGATAGTGACAACGACTTGTGCCTTGTCCCGCAAAGGCAATGGGCGGGGGAGCTTCAGTGTCCCGTTTTCGTAAATGGCTTCCACCGTGGTGGTCATGCTTAGAAAATAGCGTGGAGTTTCCCGCTTGGCAAGAGCAGTTCATGCACGTTCGCGCACGGCGAGGTGTTGTTGATGACGAAAGGCCGCCTGATCGGATGCGGTCAGCCTAAATCCAGTTCGGCCTTGACCTGCTCCCAAGGGATTAGCGGATCCTGGCCGTTTTCCGCGATGGCGGCTTGCAAGTCCCGCAGGTCTTCCAAGTCCTCGACGCGTTGTTGCAGACGCTCCACGGTCTTGGTCAGCGTCTCCACCTTTTGCAGCACGGCGGTTTCATTCATAGGCTTCTTTCTGGGATCAGGACGCGGGAGGCTTTTCGTGTTTGGGATGGACGGAAGCGGCGTGATGGGGCTTGGCGGCGGCCGGCGAAATCTCGCGCAGCTTTTTGATGATCTGGGGGAGGTGATGCAGGAGATGATCCACTTCCTCGGCGGTGTTGTAATTGCCCAGGCTGAAACGGATGGAACCGCGCGCCCGGGCCGGCTTGACGCCCATCGCGGTCAGAACATGGGAAGGCGCCAGTGAGCCGGTGGTGCAAGCCGACCCGCTGGAAGCGCACACGCCGATCTGGTCGAGCAGGAGCAAAATGGCCTCGCCCTCCACGAAGTCGAAGGCGATGTTGCTGGTGTTGGGCACGCGCGGCTCCTGCGCGCCGTTGCGGACGGTATTGGCTATGGTGCTGAGGATGGTGTTTTCCAGGCGGTCGCGCAGGGCGCGGACGCGGGTGTTTTCGTCCTTGAGATTGGCCAGGGCCAGTTCGGCGGCGCGGCCAAAAGCGACAATGGAGGCCACGTTCTCGGTGCCGGCGCGCCGCCCGTGTTCCTGATGGCCGCCGAGCAGGTAAGGCTGGAATTTGGTCCGCCGCTTGACGTAAAGCAGGCCAATGCCCTTGGGCGCATGAAGTTTGTGGGCCGATAGCGTGAGCATATCCACGTCCAGCGCCTTCACGTCCATTTTCATCTTGCCCGGCGCCTGGGTGGCGTCGGTGTGGAAGAGGACATTCTTGCTGCGGCAGATGGCGGCGATTTCCTCGATGGGGAAAACGACGCCGGTTTCATTGTTGGCCCACATGACTGAAACCAGGGCGGTGTCGGGGCGGATGGATTTGTCAAGCAGGTGCAAGTCGAGCGAGCCGTCGGCGTCCACCGGGAGGAAGGTCGTTTCGCAACCCTGCCTTTGCAGGAAGGCGCAATGGTTGAGGATGGCGGAATGTTCCACGGCGGTGGTCAGGATGTGGCGCCGGCCGGGCTGGGTGGCCAGCGCGCTGTGCAGGGCGGCGTTGTTGCTTTCCGTGCCGCAACTGGTGAAGATAATCTCCTTGGGGTCGGCATTGAGGAGGGCGGCGGCCTTGAGCCGCGCCTCTTCGATTTCCCGTCCGCACTGGCTGCCGAATTTGTAAATGCTGGAAGGATTGCCGTAGTGGTCGCGCAGAAAGGGCAGCATGGCGTCCAGGACTTCCGGGGCCACGCGGGTGGTGGCGTTGTTGTCAAAATAATATATTTCTTGCCGGCTCATAATTGGCGGAAATGTTCCGTGTCGAATACTCGCGCCCGCAGGTTACAGGGCGGCGTCGGCGGGTTCAAGGAAATGCACGGCGGCGGACGAACGGCAAAAACCGTAATGGGTCAGTCATGGTGGTAGGGCGCGCACTCCGTGCGCACCGCGGCGGGTCCCGATGTATCGGGACCCGCCCTACCTTTTTCCCCTCTGTCACTGACGCATTCCAAAAAACCTGCGAAGCGGTCTTGAATGAAACCGGGGTCAAAGGTAGTGTGTGGCCGGATGTTGCGTTCAATTTTCCGAAAGGAAACGTTGCGGATGAGAAGCCAGACCAGCGGCCGTTTTGGCGCGCAGTCAATTGCAATGGAGGAATCGCCGTGTCATTCATAATTCGCCGGATGGCGCAAACCGTTTTATCCTGCTGCGTGGCGGGGGTGCTGGCCGCGCCGGCCTGTGCCCAGAGTTTGGGTGGCCAGGCCGGCGGCAGCCCGACGGGAGCTTCGGCGGCCAACCCGGCCGCCAACGCCGCCCAACCCGCGACTGCCGCGCCGGCCCCGGCGAAGGCGGCTTCCATGCCGGCTTCCAATGACAGGAGCAAGGTTGAGCCGGTGGAATTTGCCAAGCTGGCCGGCTTCGATTACTTGGTGCCCGACACGCCCGACACCAACCAGGTGGCCGGCTCGGACACGGCCGACAAGCAAATCCCGGCGGACGTCAAGGCGCTGAATAAGAAACAAGTTTCGGTCGTTGGGTACCTCTTGCCCTTGAAGGAGGAGAAAGGCAAAGCCTCCGAGTTCCTGCTCATGCGGACGCAATCCTCCTGCTGCTTCGGCATTGCGCCGGGCCTGACCGAGGTGATCACCGTCAAGGCGGCCGGGCAGGGGGTGCCGGCGATCATGGATCAGTTGGTCGAAATTCAAGGCACGTTGCAAGTCGGCACGGTGCGGGAGGACGGCTACATCGTGGGAGTTTATCGGATGGACGACGGCAAGTTCATGGGCAGGTCCGACCGATGAGAAACCGGCGGGAGCAGTCTGGCATGGCCGATCCCGGGTGGAACGAACCTTTCTTATGAACGAGGACTCACCAGCATTTGTGTTTTTGGCGTTCGCGCTGGCGGTGGGCGGCGGAGTGCTGGGGGCGACCTTGGGCACTTCGCACCGGCGGTTGTGCGCGCTGATCAGCGTGGGGGCGGGATCGCTTCTGGGCGTGACGCTGTTTGCCATTCTTCCCGAAACCTTGCGGTCGCTCCAGTGGTGGCAATTGGCGCTGGGGCTGGCGTCCGGGTATGCCGTATTTGCCCTCATCAGCAAGTATATTTTCCATGTCTGCCCCGCCTGCGCGGCGAGCCATTTCGATGAAGCCACGACGCATCACTTCAGCGAGATCGCCTCGGCCATGATGCTGGCGCTGGCCATCCATTGCACGGTGGACGGACTGGCCATGGCGGCGGGAGGAGAAAAATCGGAAGGCCACGCCACCGGCTTCACCATCGTTTTGGCGGTGTGCGTGCATAAAATCCCGGAAGGACTGGCGCTGGGGGCGTTGCTGCTGGGGGCGGGATTAAGCCGGAAGAAGATCATTTACTACGTGATGTCAGTGGAGGCCACCACGCTGCTGGGAGGAGCGGCGGGGTTTATTTTCTTTCCCAACGCTTCGGCTTTCTGGCTGGCGATGGCGCTGGCCCACGCCGGAGGCGGTTTTCTGTTTCTGGCGACCCACGCCATGCTGGGGGAGATTGTCAAACATCACAAGGGGTTGGTGCTGGGCAGCTTTGCGGCGGGCCTGGCGCTGATCGGGGGCTTTGCCTTGTGCTTGAGGTGAGTTACCCTCACGGCTGCTTGGGCGGGACGTACATGAGGGTCCACTGGAACACGATCTTGATGTCGTCGCCGCATTTCATCAGGCCCAGGCCGAAATTGGGCGCCGGCGGGTCAATTTTAAAATCGGTCATCTTCAACTTGGCCGTGCCGCTGATTATGATTTTGTCCTTCCCCAATGGCACGATGGTCACGGGAAAAGCGACTTTATTGGTGACACCGGCGATGGCGAGGCTGCCCTTGGCGTCGAAGGCGAAGGGCTGGCCGGCCACGTGCGGCTGTTGGAGCTTCAATTCGGTGACGTGATATTCGATTCTGGGATAATTGGTTTCCTTCATGGCCTCCCGCATCAGGCGGTCCATGACCTCGGGCAGATGATCGGCTTCGCTCCTGATGCTGCGTATGGTAATTCGGGCCGTGACGCCGGCCGGCAGAAGACCGTCCTTCAAGCCGGGCAACGTGGCCTGGTTGGTGTCGAAGTTGACGCCGTCGGGAAAATCCACAAAGCCGCCGATGATCGGGCCTTTCATCTCCCAGTCATGGACGGTGGAGGTGCCTTGAATGGCCACCGAAGTGTTGGTGGATTGGGCCTGGTAGTGCATGGGAAGGTCGGCGGCGGCGCGCAATGAAACGCCAGCCGCCAGCAGCAGCCCAATCGCGGGCCAGAGTGGACCACGGGCAATGTTTGGTTTTTTCATAATTCAAAGAATTCATTCTTCAGCTCGATCTTTTGTTTTTTCAGCGCGGCCTCGTTGGCCTTGATGGCCAGAACGGTCGCTTCCAGGCCCTCCTCCCATCCGGCGGCCGGGTATTGGGTCAGGGCGCGTTTTCGGTTCTCGGCCATGTTGGCCCGGAAATCCGCGGTGTCCTCCCCGCCAAAGTTCTCCTCGTAGGTCCTGGCCGCGCCGCCGATTTCGCTGATGTTGGCGGTGAAGGCTTGCAGGGCGTATTGCAACGGTTCGACGGCCGGCGGGGCGCTGGCGGCGGTCCCCTTGTCCGTCAAGGCCGACTGTTTGCTGGCGTTGGCCACCAGCGAAATGCCGGATTCGGCGCCAAAGCTGTCCTTGCGGGCATAGACTTCCCATCCGAACATGGCGGCGTCGGCCTCCTTGAACATCCAGGCCTTGCTGTCGCGGGCTTCGTTGCCGGGCTGCATCAGGATGGCGGAGTCGGTGCCGTAATACATCTCGTACTCGGAATCAAATGAATTGCACAGGGTGGCGTCGAAGAGGAAGCGGACGCCGGCGTTCGGGCCGTCGGGAAATTCAAACACCGCCTGCACGGTGTCCGGCACATCGCGGCCGTCGTTCCACAAGATGAGCGAACTGAACCCGGTGACGGCGCTGGGACGGCCCCCGGAGCGCGGCCCGCCCAGGAACCAGGTCACGGCGTCCAATCGCTGGATGCCGGCCTCGCCCATCAGGCCGGGGCTGGTGGCCTGATGCAGACGCCAGTTGAGTTCATCGGTGCGCGCCGGTGTGGAGGCCGTCCTGGCCCAGCTTTCCTTCTTGTGCCATTGCGCGCGCACGAGGACGTTGCGGCCCAGCGCGGCGGTGCGAATGAACGGCCAGAGGAAATGGCGGTGCGGATGGGAGCGCTCCTGCAATCCGGCTTGAAAGACCAGTTTGAAGGACGATTGCGCGGCGCGGGCGATGTCCTTGGCGTCGGCGATGGTGTGGGCCAGGGGCGCTTCGCAATAGACATGTTTGCCGGCCTTGAGGGCGTCCAGGACGATGTCGCGGTGGAGATGGGTCGGGGTGGCCACGATGACGGCCTGGACTTCGGGCTTGGCCAGGAGCTTGCGATAATCGTCGAATTTTTCCGCTTTGGGGACCAGATCGCCGGCGCGGTTCAACCAGCCGGCGTAATGGTCGCAGACGGCGACGACTTCGGTGTTGGCGAACTCGTCGTCGTTCTTGAGCAGGGCCAGGGTGGAGATGATCTTCCGGCCCCAGACGCCCGCGCCGATGACGCCGTAACGGCAGGGCGGGAAAGGGGGCCGCTTGGTCAAAGGCGCCTCGCCTCCGGCGGACTTGGCCTCCTGCGCGGCGGCGGGGAGGTTGAGTTCGACGCCGCCCATCATGGCCATAAAAGTGGCGACGGAGGTGTTCTTCAGGAAATCGCGCCGGTCAACCTTCGATGTTTCTTTCTTTCTCTTCATGAATGAGTGGCGTTGATAATGCCATGAAGGGCGGTTCGTTCAACTGTGAAAGTTGAAGAACGGGGGAAAAACACCGCGTTTCAGCACAGCGCGGAAAGCCGCAACCAAAACGAATGGGAGATGACCAATGGAGGATGGGGCGGAGAGACGTCAGAAAGATGGAGTCAAAAAGATGTTTATGACTCCATTTTTCTGACAGGAAGGCCCTGCAACCTGGAAGCGTATTGAAATCTGAACACACCTGGCCGGCGCGCGGATTGCGGCAAGCCGCTTGCTCACAAAATATGCCAATAGCATGCACCCTAATCGAACCGACCCGCGCAGAAGGGAGTTCCGCAGTGCATGTGCTGCAAATCGTCAGTCATCTTTTTGGTTGAGTCGTCGATACAGCTTGCTGGTTAAATCCGCTCGATAGTAGCCATAGTTGATAATTACAAAAAGGAGCAACGGGAGTATTGGGCTCTGAATGAGAAGCGTCGAGATGGGGCGATCAATCGCATCGAAAACGTATTTGAGGAGGAAGATCCCCAGCAGCAAAACAACCCATACCAACCCAGCATACAAGGCGGCTTTGCGCACTCGAACTTTCCGAGGTGTTGCGGCATCCTTCTCAGAGAGAAAGTCTCGTTTACTCGCCGAAATCCATTCAGGAGCCTTTGCCATACGTTTATCAACGCGACGACCGGTTCGTATATTGAAACCGGCCCTCAGACGCAAACGAAAGTCGCAAGTCGTTCATAATCGAAAAAACCTTGGCGGAATATACAGCCACTGGTTCGTGTATTGAAATACAAAAACCAGCGCCTCTTGGCAGTGCCCGCCGATCCGGCTGCATTTTCGAGCCAGCACTGCCACCAAAAGCTCCGATCCATTCTCAACCGCCCGGTTTGCATCCTGTCCTCGCCGCCGTCCACAGACAGGGAGATTTCGGAAGCCAGGCCCTGCACCCGGAAGCGTGTTGAAATCTGAACACACTTGGCCAGCGCGCTGATTGCGGCAAGCCGCTTGTTCACACAATATTCCAATACCACGAACCCCTTTCAGGACGATTCACCCCGGGCGCATGACAAAAATCTTCAGATCGTTGATTTTCCGCCTTTTTTTCTTGCCTGATATAGATGTACATATATACTTCCGCCATGAATACTCCTATTACCCCTCAGTCCTTGATCGATCAAATCC
>Ga0326727_10006870_pt1 | contig 30689 bp, 31 predicted proteins | sample MB2enrmetagenome_FD_207643 | JGI IMG/M metagenome (GOLD analysis project Ga0326727, IMG submission 207643) | Lab enriched peat soil microbial communities from McLean, Ithaca, NY, United States - MB29MY | ecosystem: Environmental > Terrestrial > Soil > Wetlands > Peat | place: USA: New York... | reverse complement strand
GGTGTCCATCATCCCGGGCATGGAAAACTTCGCCCCCCGAGCGGCATGACACGAGCAGAGGGTTCTTGGCGTCTCAGAATTCTTTGCCGGTCTTATCCTCAACCTGGGCCAAAGCTGCCAACTCCTGCTCCCATATTCGTTCTGGAAATTTCATGGCAGCCAGGTAGGAGTTACGGGCCTCGGTGGTCACGGTAAAACCAGGAGGAACGGGCAATCCGATTCTGGTCATTTCGGCGAGATTGGCGCCTTTTCCTCCCAACAGTGCCCGCACATTATCCCAGTCACCACCAACATAAGCCGACGCCTGATCGAGTTCGTCGAACAAATAGGCCCTATTTTTCCGCCATGGGTGGTACTCCTTATGATTTTCTTGTTGCAGGACGTTGAAGTTTATACAAACTCATGAATGTTAATCCCGCATCATGCAGGCGCGGTGAAAGGGACAGAGATCCCTAAAAGTCCCATTTCTGCATCACGCCAACACCGCCTGCCGGGGCGTCCCTGGTTCCATGGAGATGCTCGTCAATTATTAGTTGCTCCCTTGCCGTCGGTGGCTCGATATAATCATTCTGAGGAGTCGATACCAAAGACTGCACGACACCGCCCCCGAAGGGGAAGGGAATCGTGTCAGGAGTGACGCATTTGAACTCTCCTTCAAGAGAGCATGCTAATAGTCCAAAAAACAGTGCTAAAATATGTGTTAGTTTTCTAAGCATTGTTGTTCCTCCCATGTTATCATGAATTCAATGCCTGATTAGTTGCTATTATTTCATGTATTTATTTTATTTCGTTTTTCCAATCTTTAATCTGGTTATATCTGAAGGTACACTTCTGTCTTCTTTGTGTGTTTCCATAGACTCTATATATTTATCGTTTGTGTTATCACGTATATACTTCTCATTGTCGTAAAAAACAAAGAATGGTAGCAATATAGCATTAGCTACTTCTCTTATAAATTTAGAGTTACTAATGCTATTGTCTATTATTAAATTAAGACATGAAAGTACAATAATTGATATAACGACAATAGATAATATAGCGGCTACGGTTGGTACCAACTTTCTAATCGATCCAAACTTAGTATCTGGTCTCGCCTGTGAAATGATATGCCTTTTACGGCTCTTGTTTTTAATCGATTCATACATAAGATCTCACTCTTACCCTGTTAAGCCCGCGTGGTTTTTTTACCTTTCTTACATTGGCCAGTTTACAACACCGCCCCGTTCTTGCGTTAATCCTGTATCTTTAGAACCCACCTGATTTTCACCCATCGGTCAGGGAAATTCGAAATCCGAGAATCGACTCATGTTTTGACAATTTTTGAGAAAGTAGCTCAAAGTGCTGCTTCCGAGTGCGAATCGTCATGTCGTACTGAAAGCACCTGCCTTCTTCTTGCATCAATCTATAGCTTAAGCTGACGATTTCAAATCCGTGGTGAGTCAGCAAGTCTCTTAAGTCCTTTTCGGGCATCGGTACGTCACAGTTAAAGCGGAGTGAACAACGGGCGTAGATGGGTGTAGGAAGTTTTGATTCGATCCATAGGAAAGTAGATAGAGTACCGAGGGTCAAAACTGATACGATAATAACAGCACTGTAGAACCCCACACCCGCCATAATGCCGATGGCTGCTGTAATCCAAATCGATGCAGCAGTGGTCAGACCTCGAACCGATAACCCTTCTTTCATGATAACGCCCGCGCCGAGGAAACCGATACCCGTCATTATTCCCTGCGCCATGCGTGTTGGATCAATGCGCACAGTTTCAATCATCGCCTGCGAGAACCACTCTTTTTGGTAAATGGTTAAGAGCATAAGAAGGCTTGAAGCCATACATACGAGAGTGAGCGTACGGAAGCCCGCAGCATGTCCGTTATAGCGCCGTTCAAGTCCTATAAGCCCTCCTGCAATCATCGCTACCAGCAAATGAACCAGAATGTCGAAAAAATCGATGCTCATTTTTGAGGTCCAGTCCGGAAAATTGATCATCATTGCCGCTCCCAAGTAAACACACATTAATCATGCCATACACCTTCATGGTTATTAGCAGGCAGAGGGTGGTGGAGTTTCAAGGTCCATTCCGGCAAGGCACTTCTCACTCACTGTTCACCACATTTAAGGGGCATGGGGTATTTTCAAGCCAGCTTGGTATGGTGCAGATAACCCGCCCGCACCCAAAAACGCCCGGCTCAGATGGACAGTTGGGCATCGGTTTTGAGGTAATCTCCTCATTTGGATCTCCCGCTCCACGCACGATGTTAGCCTCCAGACCATATCCGAAGTCACGGATATGGACAGTTCTGCTGGCTGTGACTCCAAATATGAGCACGAGAGCCATTACAATTCCCAAAACCGACAAGTATTTGAGTGTGGTATTCATTTGGTTCTCCTTTTCTAAAGTCGGTACGGTAATCCTTCTATGAAAGGCAGGCTATTGACCAGGTGCCTGCCTTCTAACAAGGATCAAGCTCCATATTCCACCACCCTCGCAATACCCCAAAACAGTCCAGTTATCCCGTCCGTATTGCGTATGCCCGCCCAGCAATCAGGGCAGGAGCCAAGGAACAACATGTTTTCAGGCGTAGGTCGCCCGCAGCAACCGTACTCTCTCATGGCGTTCTCCTTTGCCAGGTGAAAAAATCGTTTTTTACCGGTATTCACCCCGGCAGCACATCCTGTAGGGAGGAGGACGGAAAGCCGTCCCCCCTACTCCGCATTAAGCAGCGATGCATGAGTTATTAGTTTGCCCCGGGACTACCCATCGGCTCCGGGACCCGGGTGGATGCATCTCAGTCTCGTGAGGTGCAAGGAGCCGGGCGGGCATCGATATAGTCGGTGTACGCGGGCCCCTTAACACCACAACGATACGGGAACCATGTTGGGGAGTGGACTGGGTTGCACCCGAAGACCGGGCAGTTGTCTGCATCCTTGGGAAACCATCCGGCTTCGCTGCTTGAAACCAGGGCGAACGCCATCATCAACACAACCAAAATACTCATCACTGTCCTCATTGTTTTCTCCTATCGTATAATTGGAATCGGGCCTTTGCCTCGACCTCTATTCTGGAGTAGAGCCATATTCATGCCAGATTGTTTTCTCGTGCAATTTCAGCCATATGATGGATATGTGTGTTTGAATGTCACCAAGAATAGTAGATTTTTTTGCCAAATATGGCATATTCACCATAAATGGCAAATTTTGCACGCATCAAGTCAATGGGGAGAACGCCAAAATGGAGCCAGACAGGAATGAGTTTTTCCGGCAGGCCACGCTGCGAATCTGCAGCAGTCTTGACATCGAAAAGGCTTTGTTCAACTGCCTGCAATACATTCGATTATTTTTGCCCGCCTCCATGATGTCTCTCGCCCTGCTCGAACCAAGTACCGGCGTCCTTCGGCACCTCGCAACGGTGGATCATGCCGGGAGAAAAATACCTTTACCTTCTACTCAGTTGTCCAGGGAAGCAATCAAGGAGATCGAAGCCGAACTGCAGCCACGCGATACCAAGGTCGTCGACTGGGGGGCAAAGCCTTCATTCAATAAGATGGCCCTCAGCCCCTATATCGACCTTTCAAAATATTCTGCTGTTTCCATGGCACTCGAAATCGAAGACAAGCGTTTGGGGACATTCTCCGTATTGGCGGAAGGAAAGGCGACGTTCACCAAAACGCATGTCGGCTTGGTGTCACTTTTGCGGGAACCTCTTTCGATAGCTATGTCCAATGCGCTCCGCTACGAAGAAGTCGTGAAGCTCAAAGACATACTGAATGCCGAAAACCGGGAACTCAACAGGGAACTGCAGCGGCGCTTTTCGGGCGACGAAATTATTGGCGCAGAGTTCGGCCTCAAGAAGATAATGGAGATGGTCCAGCAGGTAGCACCGCTCGACAGTCCGGTAATTCTGCTTGGGGAGACCGGTGTTGGCAAAGAAGTTATTGCTAACGCGATTCATGCCACATCATTGAGGAATGACGGTCCATTAGTGACGGTGAACTGTGGCGCTATCCCAGAGAATTTACTGGACAGCGAGCTCTTCGGGCATGAGAGAGGCGCTTTTACCGGGGCCATCGCTCAAAAAAGAGGGCATTTCGAGAGAGCTGACGGGGGGACCATTTTTCTCGATGAAATCGGGGAATTGCCTCCACAGGCCCAGGTCAGATTGTTACGAGTTTTTCAACATAAGAAGATTGAGCGAGTGGGGGGCACAAAGACCATCGCGGTGGACGTCCGCATCATCGCCGCAACCCACCGGGATTTGGAAGAACTGGTTAGAACGGGTGCATTCAGAGAGGATTTGTGGTTTCGGATCAATGTATTCCCGATCCTGATCCCTCCTTTAAGGGACCGCAAAGAAGACATTCCGGCGATGGTCCATCACTTTGTTGTAAAGAAATCAAAAGAACTCAAGATTTATCCACCACCTTCAGTTCCCATCGAAGAGGTCGAGCGCCTCAAAACTTATCACTGGCCCGGTAATGTGCGAGAGCTGGAGAACCTGATTGAACGCGAGCTCATTTATAATCGAGGCAAGGGAAGCGGTGGACGGTTGCAATTCGAACACCTCGAAATACCAGCGGACGAAGAAAAACCAGTAGTAGAGCACCGTAACGGCAAAAAATTACTCAGGCTCGATCAGGTCGATTCGCAGCATATCCGCCAGGCACTGGAAATTTCACGCGGAAGAATAAGCGGCCCCAATGGAGCAGCCCGGATCCTTGGAATTAATCCCAGTACCCTTAGAAACAGGATGATAAAATTGGGCATTCCGTTTAAGTATTCTTAAGCTTTTTTCGTCGATAGGAGAAGAAGCGAGAGTTCGATCTCGATGCACGAATAGGCAATAAATTCACATGAACTATTTTGGAAAGAATGATTCCTATGGGCTCCAAAGCCTTCTTTCCAGGCCATTCCCTCCCAACATTTATAAGGAAACAAGGACCAGCCAAGGAAAGCCTGAGAGAAACGGTGCTCGCCGGGTCATGCCATAGATTCGCCATCAGGCGTCCCTAATTTTTATAAGGTGCTTTTTAGACAAAAGCTCACTCCCCCGCAAAACACAAATTTGTGTTTTCACAAAATTTGAGCTGTTAGCTTCCGAATGATTCAGCTATCCAATTTGCACGCGCATGCCCGGTATTAAGCGAGGTGACTTTCTCATTGATGCAATCAACCGAGTTTCCGGTGTGGATTTCACGCCGGAATGGTCCTCTGTGGTCTCCATGGCGTAGTAGCCTTCGGGCACTTGATCGAGACCGATCGCCAGGTCCAGGACGGGCGGGGCATCGAGCCGGCCGGCCAAAAAGTCTGGAAGCAGCTCTGAGATGTAGGCGCGCACAGGCACTACACCGCCCCTAACGTTGATATTCTCGCGAAACATCCGCTCGAAGTCGACGCTCTCCCTGTGGTGTGAAATATCTTTTTAGATAAGCAATATAGGATTAGCCTTCGCGCAATCATTCGCGAAGCTATCAAAACGAATTGACGAATTAAGGATTGAGAGATTGAGGGGTTGAGGGATTGAGGGATTAAAAGCGAAATCCCCGAATCCCTGAATCCCTCTTCAGAACAAAACCTGCAGCACAGAGTCTGTTCTAAGGAGCTGGTTCCCGATTGCCCGTGTTTGCTCCCTGCCTATCCCGCCGGCTTTTTGGAGGGAATGAAGGCGCTGAACTGCCCCGAACACCGCGTTGACTGCAGACGGCGAATCTAGATCGTTGTTCATCGCCGTCTCGAATGCGACTTTCATCTGCACGGTCAGCTCGCTTGCGGCCTGGTCATTTATGGTCTTTTCGGCCCCGGTTCCCCGCAGCAGATCCGCCGCCATTTCTCTCAGGGCCTCCAGCCTTGAGCGTGCTTTGTGGGCTTGATCCATGTTCATGTCGATCCTTTTACGGTAATGCCTCGACATCAGATAAAAACGGATTTGCTCCCATGAAAAACCCTGACCGATGAGATCTTCAGGGTAGACTATATTGAGGAGGCTCTTCGACATTTTCTTTCCGCCGACCAGAACATGCTGGCCGTGCAGCCAATAGCGCGACAATTCTTTACCTGAGACCGATTCCATGACGGCAATATTATAATCGTGATGTCTGTAGAGGTTGTCTATGCCTCCACAGAAAATGTCCAGGGAGTAGCCCATGGATTGGGATATCATGGCCGGGTCCTGGATGTTCCATGAAGGCCTCCCCTTGCCTATTTCCGTGTCCCAGCAAACCTTATCCCGGTTCTTGCACCCGTGCCAGAGGATGAAATCGCCAAGGTTCCATCTGCGTCCGGGGTAAGTGTCCTGTTTAAACCGTCTCCTGGTTTCGGGCCATTTGCTCATGTCCAGCCGAAACAGTTTGCCGAAGCCCTTGAACTTGAGCGGATCAAAGAAGATGTCGGCTTTGTAGCGGTAGGCGCAACCCTTCTCGAGCAGCTTGCGGATCAGGTAGACAGCCTGATCCACGCTTGTGGACGACCGCGGGATTTTGGCGGGCAATTCGATCCTGAGCTTCCGCGCTTCCTCAATAAAGCGCAGGGCTATATCGCCGGTAAGTTCGCCGACCGGCACGCCGCGCTCTTGAGCTTCCTCAATGGCCTTGTCTTCTATATCCGTTAAATTTATGGCGCGCTTGACCTCATATCCCAGGTAAGCCAGATATCTCTGAAGAAGATCCTGCCAGATAAAAGTGCGGTAATTTCCGATATGAGGCGGGGCGTAGATGGACGGACCGCAACTAAACATCTTAACTACAGGGCCGTCTTTTGGCCGAAAAGGTTCTTTTTGGCGACTCATCGTGTTGTAGAGCTGGAGCATCGATCCGGGTCCCCTTCCAATTGAGAATTTAGAACGATTCTGCGTTTTTGTAAATCCGTGGTTCTCGGTCCATCAGCGGTTCACTCATTTACCTGCTCTTTTTCCGACTCGGCTTCGCTTGTTTCCAGTTTTGTCATCAGGATCTTTTGGACCCTGCGCCCCTCCATGTCAACTACTTCGAAGCTGTAGCCGCAGCACTCGAAACGGTCGGATACGGCCGGGACGCGTTTGAGTTGAGCCATGGTAAAACCGCCCAAGGTCTGAAAGCGTCCGGCCCGCTCACCGGGCAGTTTGCGGATGTGGAAAAAGTACTTCAGCTCGTCAACAGGCAGCGTTCCTTCCACCAGCCACTCGCCCTCCGCCCGCCGGATAATCGGTGGCTCTTTGGCTTCTTCTGCCGAAGGAATGTCACCTACTATGGCCTCCAGAATATCTGTCAGGGTTATAATTCCTTCGATAGTCCCATATTCATCGACAACAAGGGCCAATTGCTGACCCGATTCCCTGAAGCGCTCCAGGATTTTGAGCGCGTGGGCGCCCTCGTGGACGTAGAGCGGTTTGTGCATCAAGGCCTTGAGGTCAAGAGGCTTTCCGCTTATACAACTGGTGGCTATGTCACGAACATGGATGACACCCTGAATGTTTCCCGGCTTCTGGCCGACGGGAAACCTCGAGTAAGGTCTTTTGGTGATTTTTCGCCTTGTCTTCTCCGGCGGGTCGTTTACGTCCAGCCACACGACTTTGTTACGCGGGGTCATCATGACCCCTACACGGCGGTCTCCCAGCCGGAATATTCGCTCGACCATGTCCTGCTCGGCTTCTTCAAATATACCGGCAACCGTTGCCTGCCCGATCAGCATGCGGATTTCCTCTTCGGTTACCGGCGCCTCCTTGGAAGGCCCGAACCTGAACAGGCGCAGCACGGAATCCGTCGAAATGCTCAGCACGTGGATAACAGGTGAAGTTATTTTCAAAAGTCTTGCCATCGGTTTTGCAATTTTGGCCGCTATACCCTCGGGGGCGAATACCGCGATCCTTTTGGGAATCAATTCGGCCAGAAGCGACAAGTAGGTTATTGCCCCGACAACGATAGCCATGGCAATAGATCCGCTATAGCGCCCGATGTACGGGAGCGAGGAAAGCGGTTGAGCCAGGCGGCCGGCAAGGCTCGCACCGCCGAAAGCCCCGCTTAGAACGCCTATAAGCGTGATCCCGATCTGCACGGTTGCCAGGAAGCGATGCGGATTGCGGGCCAGTTCAAGGGCCACGCGGGCATTCGAATTCCCCTCCTCGGCCCGCCTCTCCAGCCGTGTTTTATTCGACGAGATTACGGCGAGCTCGGACATGGCCAAAAGGCCGTTGGTCACAATGAGGAGCAGAATTATGATTATGTAGACAATGCCCAGAAACATTTTTTTCTCCGATTGGCTCAGTATTCCTGAACACCGTAACCCTCACACTCAAATTCAGCGATTGAGGGATTCAGAAATTGAGGGCGTCATTAGAATCCTTCCTTTCCGCCCTTCATGAAAGAGCATCGTCAAAATCCCCCCGTCAGGAAGGGGGGATTGTCAGTCTCCGGCAGCCCGAATGCGTTAATCACTCAACGGCAAAACCAAAGAGGCGGGTCGATCCCCGCCTCCAGCAGACACTATCCGGATCAGATACGGCGGCTGTCAGGCCATGGAGACAGAGCTTGCCTGCGCGCCCTTGTCTCCGGTTTTTTCAATAAATGTTACCTCCACGCCTACCGTCAGTACCGCAAATTTCCCATCCAGGACCGCGTTTTCATGAAAGTAGACCTCCCTGCCTTCGGGCGTTACCAGGAACCCATAGCCTTCTTCCGGGAATATCCTCGCCACCCTTGCCATCGGCTTCTCAAAGTGGGTTTTCACCTCACCCCTTTGCTTTTCCGCGTATTCCTTAACGCGCCGTTGGGCGGCGTCGAAGGAATTTATTATCGCAGCATGGAGGTCTTCGTCCGGTTCCCGTTTGATGATCAACTCACCGCCTGGTACTGTGATATCGATCCTCACGTTATACGTCATTCCGCTGCGCTGACTGCGGTGAGGCATGTCCACTTTCACCCGGCACCCTATGATCCGGTCATAGAACCTGTCGAGTTTTGAGGCTTTGTCACGGATGAGATCTTCGGTTTCGTCGTTGATGCGCACGTCACGAGCGCTGATTTCGAGTGGTAATTTCATAAGACTTGTCCCCCTTACAATCTTTATAAATTCGGCCGGGCCATCGGGAAAGGTCCATTTACCAGTCAAAGTGGCACCGGCGCAACGATTTTTTAATTTATTTCAGTTTCGGCCGGTATGGATAATCGTCCTACTGTTTCAGTTTCGAGGCGATCCGGCTCCGTGATTCCAGAGTCCTGTGAACCGGACACCGGTTGGCGATCTCGAGCATTTTCTGCTTAGCAGGCTGGTCAAGGTCCCCCTGCAGCTCGATTTCTCTTTCTATGAAATCTATTTTGCTCTTGGGATCTTCGCAATCCTGACAGTCTTCTGCATGGATTTTCTGATGCCTGAGTCTTACGATAACGGCGTCCAGCGGCAATTTCTTATGGTCCGCGTACATCCTGAGGGTCATCCCCGTGCAAGCGCCAAGGGCCGATACCAGCAGGTCGTAGGGCGTTGGCCCCGAATTGGCCCCTCCCACGGAGATAGGTTCATCGGCTACCAGGCTGTGCCCGTTGGCTATGATTTCGGTCCGAAAGCCGGTCTTGCCCGTGCGGGCTACTACCCGGTTATCGGACAAGTCGAGCTGAGGGTATTTTTTCTCTGAAATCTTGAGATATTTCGAGACCCATGCCCCGAGCACCGAGCCCACGTAGAGGCTGTCTTCACGGTTGGAGAGCAAATGGTCGGCTTTGTCCAGTGAAATGAAACTCTTCGGATGCCTGGCCGCCGTAAAGATCTTTGCGGCGTTATCGATCGATACGACCGGGTCCAGCGGAGAATGGAAGATCAGAAGAGGTCTTCTCAGATTGCGTATGGCCTCCTCCATGCGGTTTTGCCTCAAATCTTCGATAAACTGCTTCTTTATTTTGAAATCTCTGCCGGAAATATTGATTGCAGTCTCGCCGTCTTTTTCGAGCTTTTCAAGCCGGGGGCCATCAATGAATGGGAACAGGCCATGGATCTGTGCGGGTGCGGCAATGGTTGAAACCGCCTCGGCCGAAGGGATTTTTTCAGCCGCCTGAATCACCGCCGCCCCGCCAAGCGAATGACCTATGAGGAGCCTGGGCGCCTCGTAGGCTTCTTTTAAAAAGTCGGACGCTGCGATGAGGTCTGCCACGTTGGTGGAGAAATTAGTCTCGGAAAAATCCCCCTCGCTTTCACCAAGGCCGGTAAAATCAAACCTGAGGATCGCTATCCCATTCATGGAGAGCGCCCGGTCGATATTTACGACCGCATTCAGGTTCTTGGTGCAGGTGAAGCAATGGGCAAAGATGGCGAAAGCGGTTGGTTTCTCATCGAGCGGCAGGTCCAGACGTGCGGCGAGCCTTTTCCCATCCGGGTTCTTAAAGTAGAGCTTCTGAAATTGCATGACTCTCCTTCGTTCTCATCGGGCGGTTAGACCGCCCCGGATATTGACTTTAATCATTCTGCCATGTTCCGCAATCAGAAGAAAATGGAAGTGGTCACCTGCACATTTTGGATTCTGAGACAAATTTCCTTGCGGAAAGGGAAAAATTTCACTAGAATGCCGCTTGCTTGATAAACCGTTTTTCTTTCAGTATATTGACAGTCTGTTTTCGTGGGTTTAGCTAGTGGCCATTCTTAAATGGCGCAAAGGGCACGGGCAGTTTCCGCCAAGGCGCAAAACTTGAAGAATATTTTCCGGCCGGAAACTGGTTGGCAAGGCAAAAACAAAAGGAGGATAGCCCGGAATGAAAAAAGGAAAGTTAGTCTCGTGTTTGGCCATTGCGGCTGTATTCATGTTCTCGGCTGCGCTGCTGGCACTGGCTCAGCAGAAGGCGCCTGATGAGATAACCATTAAATCCGAGCTTTGGCCCACTCCGACCAAGGCAGCCGTGAAGTTCAGCCACAAGAAGCATGCGGAGGAGTACAAGGTTGCCTGCAACCAGTGTCATCATGTCTATAAAGATGGCAAGAATACATGGAAAGAAGGCGACGCGGTCCAGAAGTGCGACAAATGTCACACTGAAGCAACTGTCCAGGGCGAAATAAAACTTCCCCCGGATCAAAAGAAACTCAACCTCAAGTTCGCATTTCACTCCAATTGTACGCCCTGCCACAAGAAGCTGAAGTCTGAAAAGCCGGACACCAAGGCCCCGACTACCTGTGCGGGATGCCATCCGGGCGAGAAGGAAGAGAAATAGTCCCTTGCCGGTTACTGACACATGAGAGAGGCCCACGCCGCGCGGCGCGGGCCTTTTTAATTACCTTTACACCAGCCGCGATAATACTGCCGGATAACGCGTTTGGCGACAGGGGCCAATTTAACAGAGTCGCCAACAACAAAAGCCGCTTGCTCTAACGGAGTCAAGCGGCTTGTTTTCAGGATGGGACCAAATTCTTCGCCAGGTGGAAACCAGGCTGACTATACTTCCTCGACGGTGATCGCGCCCTGCTCACACACTTCCACACAGCTTTCGCAGCCCAGGCACTCATCCTCGTTTACGGGTTCGGCCTTGCCATCGACCAGTTCGTATACATCGACGGGGCATACATCTACGCATTCAGCGTCGCCGGTGCACTTGTCCTTGTCAACTGTTACTTTAAAGCCCATTTTTACCTCCAGTTGAGTTTTGAGAAGTAGAGCACAATTGCATCAGGAATTATTCTTAATTCCATTGCTTCCAGTGCTTGCAGCACTGTTTCGTACCCTCATACAAAGTTAAAGTCAAGACGGAAATCGCAAAATAAATTCAGGCTTGGTCGAGCAAAAAACACGCCTTATCAGGGTAGGGGCTCAGGGCTGATGTCCAGCAACGAACAGCCTTGCGTGAAATAAAACACAAAACATGTCCGCAATCCTTTTACACCGCTTTTGTCAGTGTGCAAAGAAAAAAAGAGTGAACTCAAGCAGGTGAGTTAGTAAAAGCGCAGGTGTATTGGTTGGCGTGGCAGGAGCGAGGCAGAGCCCCGCCCCTGTGGCAGGCGAATGGGTAGAATCGGTGACCGATTTTACCCATTCACCTACTTAAACCGATTTCGCCGTATTGATCCCGAGTCTAAACGCAACCGGTCGGTTTGGGCAACCCGGCCATCTTGCATGCGCCCTTACCCGGTCCCGAGGGAAAAAGCTCATAGATGTACTTGAGCTTGTATCCGGTAACCTTGGTAAGGATGCGGACCATCGGAGCGATCCCGTGCTTTCGGTAGTAATCCTGGAGCACGTGAATAACCTGCCAGTGCTCATCGGTGAGCTCGGTGATACCCTCGGAAGTCTTAACGTATTCAACCCACTCTGTGGACCATGTGTCGAAGCTGGCAATGAAGCCGTCCTCGTCTACCTCAAAAGTTTTTCCTTTGAATTCAATTTGGGACATTAAATTTCTCCTTCAATAGAGCGTGGGAAAGTTCGGAGATTCCGGCGGAACCCGGTCCGACCCGGAATCTGTAGAAAAAGATGTTTTAAGGCTTCTATATGATCCCGCGGCGGCTATCATCGCATCGGCCCAGTTGCCGTTTCCGGCCGCATGCAGATGCGAGTAGCCCGCAAGGACGTTCTTATAACAAATGCCGTCCCAGCCAGGCACAATCCCGTGCCCCTTCTTCAATCTGAAGACGAAGGGGTAGGAGCCGGGGTCGAGCCGGTCGGCAATTCTCGAATAATGGAATTCATGTCCCCGAATAGTCGTACCTTTCGGGAAGAAGGGATTGTCGTTGACGCACTCCATAACCGTATAGCCGTGACCCTGCGGTTTGGTCCCAAGAATTATCTCGAAGGGAAATACACCCACCATCGGATGGAACTTTGCCCCATGAGTAATTCCACGGCACAAAAACATCAGGCCGCCGCATTCCGCATAGACAGGCAATCCGGCCTCCACGGCAGATTTGACAGAGTCTCGGAATACCTCGTTGGCGGCAAGCTTTTCGAGATGGGTCTCCGGAAATCCACCGCCAATGTAGAGCGCATCGACTTCGGGCAAAGGTGCGTTTTCCAGGCTGGAAATCCAGACAACAGATGCGCCTCTGTCTTCGAGAGCTTCAAAGTTCTCCGGGTAGTAAAACTGAAACGCGGAATCCCGGATTATCCCGATTTTAACTGTACCACTACTCATCTCGGGGGCCGCAACCGGCAACGGGCAAGCCAAGGCGGGGGCGGAAGCCGCCAATTCCCAGAGCCTATCGAGATCGAGGTATTCACTCATTTTAGCTGCCGCAATCGAAAGGGAACCTGAAATGTCTTCGGCTTCCTCTGGCGGAACCAGTCCGAGATGGCGCTCGGGGAAAAAGTTGCGGGTTTGCCTTGGGACCACACCCAGGACCGGAATCCCGCACCACTGTTCGATCGATTCCCTGAGTACCAGCTCATGACGCTTTCCGGCCACCTGGTTCAAAATGACACCGGCGATGTTTACCTCGGCATCGAGCCTCTGGCACCCCAGCACCATGGCGGCGGCCGTTCGCGTCACCTTTGTTGCGTCCAGAACGAGGACAACCGGGCACCGAAGAAGTTTGGCAAGCTCGGCGGTCGAATAACTGCCGTTTGCGTCAACGCCGTCGTATAGCCCCCGGTTTCCTTCGATCAGGCTTCCGTCCCCCTTTGCCGAGCGCATCACAAACGAGTGTACGATCTGCGCCGGGCTCATGAGAAACGGGTCCAGATTGTAGCAAGGGCCGCCCGAAGCCGCGCCTAACCATCCCGCGTCAATATAATCGGGTCCCTTTTTGAAGGTGACGATACGCAGCCCAAGGTGGCGCTTCCATGCGGCGCAGAGTCCCACTGAGACAACCGTTTTTCCTGCACCCCCGCGCATGGCCGCCACAATCAGGCGCGCTCTGTTAAATTCCATACCCCATCCAACCAAAAATAGGTAATAGGCCATATAGGTGCAATTGGACCTATATGGCCTATAATTTTCTAGAACTTGAACTGAGTAGTCGTTCTCCAGGTGGTCATGGCAAGACGGTAATCGTCAATGTGCTCATGGCCGAACTCAAGACCTGTCTGCGCAAAGAAACGCTCCCAGCCGATCCTTTTGATCCATTCGCCAATCCGCTCGTAGCGGCGGGCGCCCCCGGCGTAAGCCTCGACGATCGTCTTGACCGTCTGAACCGTGGTAGGCCATCTGGGCGGCTCGTTGGGAATGAAGGGCACAGCCAGCTTGGAGAACATCGGCGGCGATTTCACGTTGGAGACCTTGCCGCCTACCCAAATGGCAATTCCGTCGCCCTCGCCGTCTGCCAGGGGCAGAGCGGGACACATGGTGTAGCAGTTACCGCAGAACATACAGCGGTTGTTGTTGATCTCGATACTTTTCAACTCGCCTACCTTTTTGGGCTTGATTGCAGCCGTCGGGCATGCGGCAACTACCAGAGGAATTTCACACACGTTCTGGACGCGATCATTCTCGACGAAGGGCGGCTTCCTGTGAACGCCCAGAATTGCTATATCCGAGCAGTGAACGGCGCCGCACATGTTAAGACAGCACGCCAGGGCGATGCGAATCTGCGCGGGCAGCTTGTGGCTGCCGAAATACTCGAACAACTCGTCCATGACGGACTTAACGACACCGGAGGCATCGATGGCCGGGGTATGGCAGTGTGCCCAACCCTGGGTGTGGACGATATTGGTGATGCTGCTTCCGGTCCCGCCTACGGGGAACCAGTTGCCGCGGGCGCGCAGTGCTGCCAGAAGCGGCTGGAGCTGTGTCTTGTCGCTCACCAGGAACTCGACGTTGTTTCTGGTTGTCCAGCGCAGGTATCCGCCGCAGAACTTATCGGCCAGATCGCACAGCTCGAGGATATAATCGGTGCTGACCAGACGCGCCGAACCAATGCGAACCGAGTAGACTTCGGCTCCGGATTCAGACACGTGCACCAGGACGCCCGGCTCAAGAATTTCGTGGTATTTCCATTTACCGAAATTGTCTTTGATAACGGGCGGGAAGAACTTGTCATATCTTGGGGGACCAATGTCGGTAATACGGTCTTTCATGAGATTGTTCGGATCAAAAGCCATCTTTTGCACCTCCTAAGCTTGATGCCGTTGACGGAACGCAGCGCCATCATGCTCCCAGCCACCGGGAACAGTCGCCGGATCGTAGAAAATGTAGGGGTTGAACCGCGGGGTATTTACCATTCGCGGATCGGGTTCCAGCTCGACTGCCTTGAGAAGTTCGCGCATACTGAGGCGCTGAATCGTCTCGCCAAGGCGTTCGCGGTTCTTGCCTTCTTCCATCCACCAATCCCACAGTTTTTCGACGAATCCCTTGAACTCGGTGTAGGGAGACTCCATCTTCATAAACGGAATAACAACGCTCGACATCTGCGCGCCGTCAAGAATCGGGGCCTTGGCGCCAAGCAGAATCGTTGCGCCCAGGTCAAGGCCAGGCCGCAGAGCGCGGGGCATTACGCGAATACAGTGCATGCAGCGAACGCAGTCCTCATTGTAAATCTTGAGCGCTTTGCCGTCATATTCCATGCACCCGGAAGGGCAAAGATCGACTACTTCGGCCTTGATGTCGAAATCCTTGCGTTTGCCGCCGCCACCTGCGTGGGGAGCAAGCTCGCCGCCCACATAGGCTTTGACGGCAGCCTGATCTATGCGGACGTCGTCGCGCCAGGTCCCGATAATGGAGCAGTCAGAACGTGCGATGGCCGCAACGCAGTCCATCGGGCAACCGGACGCCTTGAACTTGAACTTGTAGGGGAACATCGGCCGATGGAGAGCGTCCTGGAATTCCTGCGTAATGTCGTAAATAATGTCCTGGGTGTTGATGCAGGACCACTCGCAGCGGGACATGCCCAGGCAGCTTTCCGGGGTTCTCATATTAGAGCCCGAGCCGCCGAGGTCCATTTCGAGCTCATGGGTCAGCTCGTAGAAAAGAGGCTCGAGCTGGTCGGTCGTGGTGCCGAGCAAAACTATGTCACCCGTTGAACCGTGCATGTTGGTCAGCCCGCTGCCGCGCGCATCCCACAATTTGCAAATCTTGCGCAGGACTTCCGTGTTGTAGTACTTGCTCGCAGGCTGGTTTACGCGCACTGTGTGAAAGTGCGCAACATTGGGGAAAAGGTCGGGCCGGTCGCAGTAGCGGCCGATAACACCCCCGCCGTATCCGAGGACGCCAACTATACCGCCGTGTTTCCAGTGGCCTTCCTTGTCCTTGAAAGACAGCTCCATCAGGCCAAGCCAGTCCTCGCACATGCGGTTGCCTTTGGCCGCCATTCTCTTCACGTCAGTTACGAAGCTCGGCCAGGGGCCCTTATCGAGCTCGTCAAGCATAGGGGTTGCGTGTTTCAGTGCCATTCGTTTACCTCCGTTAGTGTGTCTCTTTGACTTTTCACTCGTACACATTTTGACACGGAATTCGATCCGTTACCTTCTTTTCACCTCCCTTTCACAGAACATATTTGTGCTCAAGAAAAATGCCTCAAGTTTCGGTCTTCATTTCAAATTCACGTTTGGAAGACTCATCGGCGGGCCGGGGGAAGGCAGGGTCCTAATTCATTCCCTCTTCTTCTTTCGCTACATCGCCTTCGCTGGGGAGCATGTACATGGTCGTGCTGCCGCTCGACCAATACTTGAGCTTTCCTTCGCTCACCAGCTCGTTTATGATCTTCTTGGCTGCCATCATCTTGATTTCGGGGACGGCTTTGCAAAGGTCGTTGAAATAGAGTTTGGTCTTCTTCTGCTGTTTTACCCAATCAATAATTCTCTGCTTTTCATCTTCGCTCATTCGCTTGCTCTCCTGTTGGTCGCCTTTGTTTGAACAAAACGGGATAAAGCTCTCATCCTCGGTTAAGGTCGAAATTGCTCCGGGCGGAAAATGCGCCTGAAACCTCACGCTTAACTCTCCGGTAGCCACTTGTCAATAAAGGAACACGATTTCTTCAAAAGAATCCGGTTTGCTGGCGAAAAAATCGATGGTGCGAGTCCGAGTGCTTGAGCATGAGCTTTTCAACGAGGAAGCAGTGAGTTAGAATGTGCCGATTACCACGGCTCGCGGGCGTGGACAACAGGTATCGGGATTGCACTCATCAGCGGAAAGCCCCAAGGGGACTGGAGATTTTCCGCCGCTCTTTGCTCGAACCTAACTCGTATACTCCAAAGAAAGAAAAAATACAATGACAAATGCCAGCAAGGAAACAGACGCCAAACTCAACCTTTACATCAAATTCTTAAAAGAGAGGCTTTTCTTCGAACCATCCTCGGAAACCCTGCACTACAATCTCGGACTGGCCTACACCCATAAGGGTCTGATCGATGAAGCCATTTCGGAATTCAAGCAGTCCCTCGAATGCAATCCGAATCTGGCCCAGGCCTATGTGAACCTGGGAGGCCTCTATATGACTGCCGAGGCCGACCCTGCAAAAAGCATAGAGGCAAACCTCAAGGCCTTGGAACTTGACCCTGATCTTGGTCCCGCTCACAGCAACCTCGCCTTTAGCTATCTACGAGGCGGGCAGCCGGAAAAGGCAATCCTCCACGGCCAAAAAGCGCTCGAACTCATACCCGGCTCTCCACAAGCCTACCAACTGCTTGCCACCGCTTATCTGCAGGCTGGCCAGGCTGAAGCCTCAGCCGAGCTTTCGATGAAAATGATCGAGGCGGACGGCTCGTTTGCAGCCGCGCATTTCAACCTTGCTACCGCTCTTCGAGCACTGGGCAAAGACCGGCAGGCCGATGAACATGCCAAAAGAGCCAAAGAACTGGGCTACGAAGCCACATAAACCTTTCTAAAAAATCTTCGACCTCTTATTGCTCCAACATCATTGCCAATTTTTGAGGAAACGATGCAAATATCAAAAGATAGCTTTGTAGTCATAGAATACAGTCTGCGCCTGGATGACGGTTGGTTTGTAAAAGGCGAAAACGTCCCGGCGTCTATGAATTTTATCGTAGGGTACGGCCAAATTCTTCCAGCCCTGGAAAATGGGCTGATCGGCCTCGAACAGGGGGTGCAGACAGAGCTTAAAATCCCTGCCCGCGAGGCCTTCGGCGATCGCGACGAGGACCTGGTGCGGACCATGTCCCTTTCAGAATTCCCAGCCGGCCGCGATCTGGAGCCAGGCAGGTGGGCGACAGCAAAAAACGCGTCGACCGGGGCGCAGTACAGCTATCTTGTCTGTGAAAAAACGGATTCGACCATTACGGTGGACTACAACCATCCTCTGGCGGGAAAAAACCTTAATTACAGTCTGAGGGTGGTGCTGGTGAGGCCGGCGTTGCTTGAGGAATTGGAATTTGTACGCCCGTGCGAACACGGGCAGGCTGCCTCACAAGAAGATTAGAAGTTTTTCATACATCGCTCACCGTTCACGGCTTAATTCTTGCATTGTGACGAAGATCTTTTAACGAAAGCAGCATTTATCAGTTAACCTATTTATATATCGCCGGTCAGGTGATACAAGGGACTTTCTTTTGGACGGGCCGCGATTTGGTCTTTGGCATGACGGTCCTGTAACCTGACATGAGGATGAAAACTATGTGGAGAATCGCCCTGATTGGCATGGCCGCCTGTTTACTGTCGATGAGCGCATCCGGCGCGCGGGCGGATGTAACCGTTCGTGAGCAAGGGGTGACGGTCCCTGAAGAACAGCGGGTGACCGGCGGGCCCGAAGGGTGGAGGGCAACCCCCCATTATCGAGTCCATAAAGCCGCTCCCGCTCCCGGGGGTGTTCGACCGGGATTTATAAACGGGGGGAACGGGTATACGCCTTCCCAGATTCTGGCTGCTTATGGGATAAGCGGCACCGGCGCCGGACAGACGGTCGCCATTGTCGATGCGTGCGGGAGTTCCACTATTGCCGCCGATCTGGCGGCGTTTAATTCAGCCTTCGGTTTGCCGCCCGCAACTTTGAATATTATCCCCATTAGCGGGGTGTATAATGACTGTCAAGACGATAATGCCGTCGGCTGGGGCTTCGAAACGAGCCTGGATGTCCAATGGGTGCATGCGATGGCGCCCGACGCAACGATCGATCTTGTGGTCGCGTCAAGCGACTACTTGTGGGACCTGTTCACCGCCGTCTATTATGCGGGGCATTCGCTGCATGCCCAGGTCGTAAGCATGAGCTGGGGCGGCCCGGAGTTTTCCGTAGAAAAGTATCTTGATTACATATTCGAAAGCCCCGGAACGGTGTTCATTGCGGCGACCGGGGATTCGGGGTCCGGGACCGAGTACCCCGCCACCTCCCCGGACGTAGTGGCTGCGGGCGGCACGAGCCTCTATCTTAACAATGGGACCGGAACGCTCAAGTGGCCTGAGGTTGCCTGGGAAGGCTCCGGGGGAGGCCCCAGTCAATTTGAAGCCAAGCCCCGTTACCAGACCGCATTTGGCGTCGCCGGCACCGCCAAACGCAGCATCCCTGATGTGGCTTTTATTGGCGACCCGGATACAGGCGTCCTGGTATATGACAGCAATTACGATCCTTCTTCCGGGAACTTGTGGATAGCCGGAGGCACCAGCCTGTCGGCGCAATGCTGGGCGGGAATCATAGCCCTTGCCGATCAGGGCCGCCCCGCCGCCAATCTCGCACCTTTGACGGACGGCCACAATGCACTCTACGCCCTGGCCGGAACCAGAAAGAGGTATAATCCCTACGGCTTATATCGGGACATTACCTGGGGATACAACGGAAATTATGCCGCGACGGGAGGCTACGACTTTGTTACCGGCCTTGGCTCTCCAATAGCCGGCGGTCTTGTCCCTAACCTGGCAATAATCAACAAATAAAACCGGTCCGGCGCCTGAGCGTCAAGAGCGGTTCAATACTTTGGAACGAAGGAGACAACGATGAGGTTGACAGTCCTGGTTGCTATCGTCTGCGGTCTGTTCCTGGTGAGCGCATCGGGCTTGTGTGCGGGAGATCTGCCGAGCGCCCCCGGGGGGTGGGCGGCAACCCCGTCGCTGCATGTCAAAGGCCAGGGTTCTGCTAAGAATACCCAGCCGAATTTAATAACCGGTTACGGTTACAACCCTTCCCAGATTAAAGCTGCCTATAGGATAAGCGGTACCGGCGCCGGGCAGACGATCGCCATTGTCGATGCTTATGGAAGTCCGACTATATACGAGGACCTGTTGGCCTTCTGCCGGACATACAAGTTGCCGCAGGCAAATTTGCAAGTTCACTATATGGGCGGCCAGGGGTATGACGCCGGCTGGGCCCTGGAAACGAGCCTGGACGTTGAATTGGCGCATGCGCTGGCCCCCGGTGCAGTAATTTTGCTTGTAGTAGCTCAATCCCCCAGCCTTCCCGATTTGTTTGCCGCTGTCCAGTATGCGGGGCAGAATGCCCAGGTCGTCAGCATGAGCTGGAGCGGCGATGAGCTTTCCGATGAAACCACCTACGACAGCGTTTTCCAGCACCCCGGGACAGTATTCGTTGCGGCGAGCGGGGACTCGGGGTCCGGGGCCCAGTATCCTGCCGCGTCCCCGAATGTGGTAGCCGCGGGCGGCACGACCCTTTACCTCAGGCGGGGGACAGGAACGCTCAAGTTCCCTGAAACGGCATGGGAGGGGTCAGGCGGCGGCGTCAGCCAATACGAACTCATTCCATATTACCAAGCCATGTTAGGCATCGGAGGCATCGGAGGCGGTTACCGCTGCATCCCGGATGTGGCTTTTGCCGCCGATCCCAATACGGGCGTGTGGGTTTATAATCAAGGCTGGTATGTTGTGGGCGGCACCAGTGTAGCGACGCCCAGTTGGGCGGCGATAGTGGCCCTTGTCAATCAGGCGCGCGCCGTCAAGCACCAGCCGCCTTTAACGGACGGCCACCAGGAACTATACGACCTGGCCGTATCCAGTTACGGGAATTGTTACCGCGACATCACAGCGGGATTTAATGGGGATTTTGCGGCGACGCCGGGCTATGACCTTATTACAGGCCTTGGGTCTCCACGGGCAAAAAAACTGATACCGGATTTAAGGTTCATTCCGTAACGCCTGCTCGTGCCCCGAGTGTCAGCGCGCCGCCGCCTGTTTTCCTGCCGGCCAGGTCATTTCGGGCATCTTCATTGCCGGGCAGGTCGAAGATCAGGCGAAGCTCATGCGGGCGATCTCGATTTGCGTTCTGCGTCAGTCAACCCTGCCGAACAGCTTTTTCATGTGCAGAAGTAAGGACATGTCTCCTGTAGCCTTATACTTTCGCTTCATAAACAACCATTTCCCGTCGGATTTACCGGTTGTAACATCCATCCAGACCTCAAAGGGCGACTCGACAATCAAATCAGCCTTTTCCGGCGCCCCCTCTTTGGCCTCGACCTTTGCGTTTTCGATCCTGAAATGACAGCTCCCCGCGACTTCGCCGGAAAAGGTGAACTGGATGACGGCCTTGGTCTGTGCGGCACGCTCTGGGTTGAATCCCCTCAGCATTATCATCATGAAGGTCTCGATTGAATCAGGGCGCGGGACCATATTGCGCTGATGAAACTGCCTCGGCGTTAACCCTTCCCGGATGCAGGACTTCCAAAACGTATTTGCCATCGCTGAGTAGGAGTCAAAATCACCTCCGACGGGCTGCGTTATCCGTTCCATAGTCGCAGCGCAGATGCATCCGGATTGCACGATTTCCCGGCCTGCCTGCACGGTTGCATCCAAAATGTCTTTTTTTGTGCCGGCGAGTTCGGGCAGAGTCAGCATTTCGGCCCCCGGCCTGTAGATCTCGGCCAGCAGTTTCTTGCCGAACAAGAAGTTGACATACAGGGAAAGTTGGTCAAAGACTGACGGTTCGGGGAACCCTGCCACCGACAGCACTATGGTCGCCGGGGGATCGTGTCGCAGCGGGTGAAAGCTCTTTCCGTCAAGCCTGTGGAGAAAAGGCTCCAAAACCGGCAGGGTGCGTTCAATGAAAGCCTTCATACAAGCGTTCACGGTGAAGTGGTACAAGGGGGTTGCATACACCGCGATGTCGGCCTCCAACCACTTCGGGAACAACTCTCGCGTCATGTCGTCCTTGTGAACGCAGACCCCGGGGGACTTCGACCAACAGGTGAAGCAGCCAATGCAGTTATTTATCTTCTTTTGACGCAGGTGGACTGTCTCCACACGGGCTCCGGCCTCGCGCATACCTTCCGCCAATGCGCCCAGCAACATACCTGTCTTGCTGATACCCTCATCTCTGGGGCTGGAGTCAAGAGCGATCACTTTCATGGCGGTCTCCTAATGTAAGAACCCTATCCACCTTGGATTTGACCACCATTTTTATCAATCCTGGCGTGGTGATTTTCCCACGGGCTTTTCCCAGCTTAATTGATGCATCGATAATATCTTTGGGCACTTCTTGTTGTTCGGATTGAGGTTTTCGAACCAAAGTAAGCGAATGGGTAGGGCAGGTGGAAACGCAGAGTCCGCAGCCGATACAGCGATCGACATCCAACCGCACCTCGTCGGCTTCGAGCTTCAGAGCCTCCATCTGGCAGCGATCCACGCAGACGCCGCAAGCTTTACAGTTTTCAGAATTGTAGGCTGCAAAAAAAGGGCTGGACGCCATTGAGGCCGGCTTGGCCTGGCGCTTGAAAAATTTCAGGACTTGACAACAGCAGCCGCAACAGAGACAAATCCACAGAGCATCTTTGGCGTTGGAGGGCTGAAGGACGAGACCGGCCTTATCGGCCCATTTGAGAATATCAAGCGTCTCCTGCAGGTCAATCTCCCGGCCCACGCCACTGCGTTTCCGATAATCCACCGCCATGCCGAATCCTAAACAACTCTCCTCCGGTTTGTCACACCCTTTCCCCATCATGTTGTGCTCACGGCGGCATATGCAGGGGCCAACTGAAAATTTCTTCTGGGCCCGGACCAGTTCCTCGGCCATCTCGTAAGGCAGCACTTTAAGTTCCGGAGTCACACTGCGACCTACTGGAATAGTACGCATTTGAGGGATCTTCCATGCCTGTTCGGAAAGGGCCGGGAAGTATTCGTTCATATCCCGTATCAGCTCTTTGTCCAGATCGTTGACGTGGTACTCCCAGATCCCAACAAGATACTGAGCCGCAAGGTATCTCATGGGACTCGTTCCCCTTTCCTCTCTCAAAATAAGCCCCTTTTTCGCCATCTGCTCCAGACGCCCGGCGGTCTCATCCCGAGGCATCCGGGCCCTGCGTGCAACGACCCGTGGTTCCTCGGGAAGCAGGGTAAGGTAAAGGGCAAGTTTTGCCTCCTGCGGGGTAAAGAGCTTCTTCAGGATACGAAGTTCCACTCCACTCTCAGTGGGTGGAAAGCCGCCTGGAAGGTTGTCCAGATGCTTGGCCAGTCTTTTATAGATTTCCTCTTCCATGGCATGCTCCTCTTCTCAAAGGTTTGGAGGTGAAAAGTTGTTGAGCGCCGGCCGGTGTCCATCCTGCAAGGCGCCGGGCAGTTCGGCCATGGGGAGGCCTTTGCTGCAGGGGCAGATCGATTTAACCGTTCTCATCTTTCAGGGCCTCGGTCATCCTGGAGATATCGCCGGCCATGTTCTCAAAATAACGAACACCCATCTGAAAGCAGAGGTACTGGAAGCGGTCCGCGCGGGCTTCAATCTGCGGGCGGGCCGACTCAAGTTCTTTGCGCAGCCGTTCGACGGAATCGAGCTGTGCGAGCGCAATCGCCTCCCGCTCTTCCGGGCAGAGATGCGCGAAAAAGAAAAGCCTCATCAAGAAAGTGCTCCTGGGTTGCTCGGGGACAAAGGGCGATCTCAGGGCGTCGAGGAAAACCTTCTTTCCAGCTTCAGTTATAGTGTAGATTTTACGGTTTGGCGCTCCGTCCTGGATCTCGACTTGTTTGGAGATCAACCCCCTGGACTCCATCTTCTTGAGGCTCGGGTAAATGGAGCCGTAGCTCAGCCCTGAGAAAAACGAGAACGACATTGAGAAAGCCTTCCTGAGATCGTAGCCCGTCATGCTCGAGCGCATGAGAAACCCGAGCAGAACCGATTGAACGTCCATAGCGCCTCCGTTTTAGACTCAGATGATATATATCGATTCGATACATGTCAAGAAAAAATATATCCGCAAAAGCTGCAAAGTTTTATTGCGAACGCAACCACAAAAAAGAACCTCGCGCAGCGCACAGACACAATAAACTCCAATTGCCTTCCTCCTGTGCGTCGTAGCTGAGAATCTTTCGGGCGCAACCCTAAAGCTCACCCCCTCCAGTCCTTTTCTTCAGCCATGCGCAAAAATCCACGATGGTTTTTGCCCTGCTTTCACCCTGGAGAAGGCCTCGGCACAGATCGAATAAATCTTTGTTTACCGCAACAGATTCCTGCTTGTTCCCGGCCGTCTTGTAGTATTCCTGGACAAGGGCGCCGGCCTTGACGCTTTCGGAGCTGAAGATCCTCTCCCTGGGGTCCTTGGGCTCCTCGAACGGGTCCCAGTTTTCGTATCCGATCTTGAGAATTCGCTCCCGGCCGCGTTTGGCCATTCCATCGAAAATAGCTTTTTTTCGGAATTCGTACTCTTCCCTATCACTCATTTCACACTCCGGGTGGTGAGACCGCCGCCTCCTACCAAAACAGTTTCAGCCTTATTTTCTTGTATTCCTTCACACTGAAAAGAATCCGGAAATTATCGAGCCCCGTTGCGTACGCCAGCCTGTTCGCAATGGAGCCGCATTCCTCGGGGCTGCGACCATGGATCATGGCATAAAGATTATAGGGCCACTCAGGATAGGCAGGCCTGTTGTAGCAGTGGCTGACCTCGGGAAATGATGCCAGGATGTCGCCGGTCCTGTCGATCCGATCCGGGGGACAGTTCCACACGACCATCCCATTTGCGCTAAACCCCACCCGGCGATGGTTCAAGATGGCGGCGAACCGCCGAATCGTTCCGTGGCACATCCAGTCGGAAATGGTTGCGAGCAGTTCGGACTCTTGCATTTGCAATGAATCGGCCCATAGACCGAATGGTCTTTGAACAAGAGGCAGGTCCTCCTGGATGCATTTGACGATTTGTATATTTGCGGGGGTGGGCGTGAAGTTCGTGTCCGATTCGGTAGGCGGCAGCTCGAATTTTTCTTCCAGGTGGTCCCAGTCCCCCTCTTCCAAAACATCGAGAACTACGGCCAGCTTATATTTTTTGACAGCAGGCAGGACAAGTGCGGGCAAGGCGGCGGGGCCGACCCCGGCATATGCGGCTTTGGCGGAAAGCTCAGACACTACCGCCTCCAGGCTCTGTCCAGGAGGCACCGCAATAGTAAACCACATGTTGAAGTTGCCGGGACGCAGATAATTGTGGCTTACTCCCGGGTATGCGTTTATGATTTGGGCGGCGTGCTCCAGCGCCTCTTGCGGTACGGCCATCGCCACGAGGCTGCTCCGGTATCCGAGCGCCCCCGTATTGAAGATAGCGCTGATCTGGCGGATAGCCTTACTCTGTTTCAAAATTCCGATTCGTTCCCGTACTTCTTCCTCGGAGATTTCCATCCCTTCGGACAGTGCCCGATAGGGGTCCGGGACTATCGGAAATGAACGCTGGACCCTGTCAAGCAGGACCCGGCTCTTGGAATCCAAGACAATACTCCTTCGGTGAATAGTGAATAGTGAACAGTGAATAGTGAATAGTGAATAGAAAAAGCAAAAGAAAATAATTCCTCTCGGTTCTATCGCCACGCGAGGAACAGTGAGCAGAAAAAGCCAAATCGGGCGGCAACCGGATATCGGAAAGCACGGACCTTCTGTTCACGGCTCGTAAACCTGGTGAATATATATCCTAGCCTCTTCCAGGACAAGCAATGCTTTTGCCGGTATCCCTTGAGAGGGAGAAGGCCGGCCCGCCGATGACCCAGAGGATGCACCCATGCCGAACAACCGTATGAAGCTGAAGAATCTGAACCTGAAAGGTTTCAAGTCTATTGACAGTGAGGGGCAGTCGATAGAATTCGGAGATATTACGGTCTTTTTGGGCGCCAACGGCTCCGGAAAAAGTAACCTCGTGTCCTTCTTCAAGCTGTTGAACTACCTGACCGCAGGGGGGCTTCAAATTTTCATAGGGCAGCAGGGATTTGCCAACTCACTGCTTTATTACGGGTCTTCTACGACACCCCGGATTCGGGCTGAATTGAGTTTCGAGCAAGCTGGCGCAGGTAAAGAGACTTACAGCTTCACACTTTCCCATGCGAGCGGCGATACGCTCATTTTTACGGAAGAATATGTGGGGTGGGAGCACCCCGGATCGCAAGGTCCGAAAAAGGTCGATCTGGGCGCCGGTCACAAGGAAACGAAACTCCTCGAAGATCGGAAAGCGGAGGCAGTCGGGCCGATCATCCTGTTCATGTTAGGCCGTCTCAACTTATGCCAGGTTTACCACTTTCACGATACATCCAGCACAGCGGGAATTCGCAATCAAGGTTACACGGGTGACAACCAATACCTGCAGGGCAATGCCGGCAACCTGGCCGCCTTCCTTTTCGCGATGGCTAACAACGAGGAAGGGAAAAAACATTATGAGCGCATTGTTCGCCACATCCAGTTGGTTATGCCCCAGTTCGGTGATTTCGTATTAAGGCCTTCGCCAGAGAACAAAGATTATATCCGTCTGGATTGGCGGGAAAAAAAACGAAAGGATTACATTTTCGGCCCTCATTTACTGTCGGACGGGTCGCTGCGCTTCATGGCGCTGGCAACGCTTTTGCTGCAGCCTGCTGTTGCGTTTCACCCCAAAGTCATAATTCTCGACGAGCCGGAACTCGGGCTGCATCCCGCTGCCATAGCCTCCCTCGCTGGCATGATTCGGGCGGCGTCGATGAAATCTCAGATTATTGTGGCAACCCAATCGCCGCGACTAGTCGATGAATTCAATATCGATGAGATCGTTATTGTGGAAAGAGATGAGGCAAAGGATCGGAGTCTGTTCAAACGGCTCGATGAGAAAGACCTCTCCGAATGGCTGGAACGATACAGTCTGTCCGATCTCTGGGAAAAGAACGTTCTCGGGGGCCGGCCGTGACCTTCATCCGGCTACACGTCACAGCGGAAGGCCAGACAGAAGAGGCATTCGTCAAGAGAATCCTTGCGCCCCATTTAGGGGCTTTCAACGTATTCGCCGATGCTCGTTCCGTTTTGACCAGCAAGGACAGGAAAGCCCACAAGAAATACCGGGGAGGACTCATCAGCTATTCAAAAGCGAAAGCCGATATCGAAACCTGGATGAAAGAGGATAGGCGCACCGAGTGCAGGTTCACTACCATGTTCGATCTATACGCTCTTCCCGGCGATTTTCCGGGGTACGCCGATGCAGGGAGAGAAAACGATCCATATTGCAAAGTGAAAGCTCTGGAAAATGCATTGAAAGAAGATATCGAAGATCGCCGTTTCATCCCATATATTCAACTGCACGAATTCGAGGCGCTGATTCTTGCCGATGCCGGAAAACTGGATTGGGAATACCTCGATCACGATGCCCCGATTCGACGCCTCGTCGACATGGCCGGAAACCAAAACCCGGAGCTTATCGACGACACGTCTGAGGGCGCCCCGTCCAAGAGGATTCTTGACGAACTACCGGAATACGACAAGGTCAATTCAGGTGTGTTGGTTGCTGAAAAGATAGGACTGCAGACCATGAAAGCGAAATGTTCTCATTTTCGCACGTGGGTAGAGTTACTGGAAGGATTGGGGAAAGCGCGATGAAGTCACCTTCGGGCATACGAAGAATATGAACAAAAAGAATCCGCGCCACACAATTCCAACAATAGAATGTTTTATCCGCGCAGGATCGAAGTTGGTCCCCCTGGGGGCCGGATACGAAGGGATCGTTTTACCCGGCCAGACATTACCCGACGAAAGATTATCCGGCTATCGGTCAGGCGGCCCCACGCCTGTAACGTACGGCCAATACCTGGGCTCGGTTGCAGTCTTCTTGAACGCAAACTCTTACAGGGCCTTGAAGACTCTTCTAAAAAAACAGGTCCGGCCCACCTCAGGGCTCGATGCGGCGTCGGGAATCGAACTCATCAGCGAAAAACACGGCGCTCTCTACAGTGTCTCGCGTCTTCGGATACGTTTTGCGGATGATATCCGCTCTTTTGCAGTAAATTGTGCCTTCTCGCCCGAGCAGCAGGCTTTCCTGCAGGTTGAAGCAAGGCTGCTTGCAAGCCTGCACACAAAGTTCGGCCTCCCCTGGGTCCCGTTTCCACTGGTTTCGGCAAAAACGTCCCTGCTGGGACCAGAGCCGGCGCCTTTCATGCTCTTTATTGCCGAATGGTTCGAAAACCATCATGAATTCCACCTGTCCCTGGACACATCGGGCGCTCCTGCTATAAGTGTATGGAATGAGGGCGAAACCGCGCATTTTTTGAGCGTGTCCACAACAAGAGAACTATACCGGCAGGCCTGCGGAATCCTTACCTCATGTCTAGACACCCGGTCCTTTGCGCAAATCTATCCCTGGCACCATGCGGCGGGTGATTTCGTCGTGGACGAGAGCCAAAATCCCCCGAGCCTCAGGCTCATAACCGTTCGAGGCTACCGGCCGCTGCTTGCGCAAAAATCCGATTCAAGGGACAAGATGTTGGGTTCGCTGCATTTTTTTGTGAACCTGGGCATAAGGATGAGAATCGACAGGCTGGATGGTACCGGCGAGTTGGCCTGGGCGGGCCCCGATTGTCTCGCCGGAGTTATTCGCGGGTTTGTGGATGCCTGGGAAGCCAAGGCGCTGGAGTATGAGGATTTGCCCAAAGCCGGCGAGATTTTTTCCCTGTTTCTGGATCTTTCACCTGATGAGAGGCTGGCTTTTACCCGGATCGCAGCCAGAGACGGGCGGGTTGAAGCCGCCGAGAGCGATTTTGTGCTTGCGCGGCTTTCCGGACACGTAACGGAACTATCGAAAGCAATGGAAGAGTTTTTAGTTTTTAGTTCTTAGTTTTGAGTTTCAAGTGCTAAGGCCAAATGAAGGTTTCCGCAAAGGGGTAAAAAGAAAATGGTCGATCTGCCTCCTATTGATTATTCGGCACTGGACAGACCGGAGATTGCGCACCTCATTTTTCATCCCAGGTCTGAAACGCCATCGTTGGCAAATACCCTGGCAAAGGACATCTACATTCCGGTAGGGGAGGAAATCTCCATAGGCGCCCGTTTCCACATTGCGGGCAAAGAGGCGCCCAATATCCTTTTTTTCCACGGAAACGGCGAAATTGTGTCCGATTATGACGACCTGGGACCCGTTTACAACCGCATCGGCATAAATTTTCTGCCCGTGGACTACCGCGGGTATGGCCGTTCGGGAGGAGAACCCACGGTTAGTTCGATGATGCGTGACTGTCTCACGATGTACGATTTCACAAGGAAATGGCTGAGCGATAACGGCTGCACCGGACCGTTCATCGTCATGGGCAGGTCTCTTGGGAGCGCCTCGGCCCTGGAACTCGCCTCCAGGCATGGAGAGGACATAGACGGGTTGATAATCGAGAGCGGCTTCGCCTTAACCGAACCTCTCCTGCGGCTGCTGGGAATCGATCTGCGCAATTTGAATTTCGTCGAAAGCAAGAGCTTTCGAAATCTCGATAAAATAAAACAATTCCGAAAGCCCGTGTTAATCATTCATGCCGAGTTCGACCACATAATTCCGTTTTCCGACGCGCTGCGATTCTACGGGGCGTCTCCATCGGCCGACAAGACGCTTTTAAAGATCCCCGGCGCAAATCACAATGACATTTTTTACAGGGGCCTGACTGAGTACCTGTCGGCAATCAAATCCTTCGCCGGCCGTCTGGACTCTTAGAGGTCCTGACAGGTTGCTGAAAAAGGATTGGAATTCCCAATTTAAAGTTAGAATTCCGTGGGGCCGTCACCCCGGCGAAAGCCGGGGTCCAGTGTCATTTTCATTATGCAGTTTGGCCACATCGGGATTTTCACCTTTGGCAAGATGCAGAAATGCCTTAAGTTGTCGACCAGACACTAACTTACTGGGTTTATTACGTACAGTGCCAAGGAAGATTGAATTTATCTTATCTCGTCGAATTTGTTGAATTGAGCCCGGCAGGGATGCAGCGTCGGGGTGGCCCGGATAGCTGGTATCCGGGCCACCCGCGGGCATGCCTGTGGTGTTGGCGCCATGATTGGGTGTCTAAAAGGGATCGGGGATTTGTTGAGATTATAAAGGGCGGGACTTGGGACCAGGGCGAAGCGCGCCGGATTTTCGGAACATGTGACGGGGCCACTCGTCGAGAGCCTCCCATGCGCTTACAACGATGATTTCGGGGTCAAAAACGTGCTTCTAAGCGTTAATAATGCATGCTTTTTTGACATTTTCTCGCGGAAGTCGCGATACTACCTTGGTCCGACCCATTTTGCACGACCCCGAAATGCCAACGGACGATGGAGCTTTGCTGCGAAAGGCTATCCTCTCTGAGGACTGCATCAATGACCTCGTTCGCCCCCTACGAGGCGCTGGATGGAGTGTCGAGGTCGGCGAACCGGATGAGCGCGGCCTCTACATTATCGTCGTCGCTTCCAGTGGTGGAGAAAAGTTTGGCGCTGCCCTTCTTTACATCTGTGCGACGGAGAACAAGATCTATCGGAAGTTGGCGGAGACCTCGAACGTGATTCTCTACCGCGGTGCGCCCTACAAGCAAGAGCAGTTCGCCTACGGCCTCGACATCCATGTAGGCCCTGTGACTGGTTGGCAACCTCCACTCGCACCTCACCACAGAGAAGCATAGGTATTGGGGATTGCGGAGGACGACCGCCGAAACGATCATGTCTCGCTTGAGGAGGTTGATGGTGGGCACTTGGCTTGCCACCACATGATCGAAGAGTAT
>Ga0326727_10006869_pt1 | contig 30693 bp, 26 predicted proteins | sample MB2enrmetagenome_FD_207643 | JGI IMG/M metagenome (GOLD analysis project Ga0326727, IMG submission 207643) | Lab enriched peat soil microbial communities from McLean, Ithaca, NY, United States - MB29MY | ecosystem: Environmental > Terrestrial > Soil > Wetlands > Peat | place: USA: New York... | reverse complement strand
GGCCGCTCCAGAGTATGGCGTCCTGAACGAGTCGCGCCCCCGGGCTCGCCAGGCGCCGTCCGCAAGCAACCGCGGCACGTCGCGCGAGGGAGTTAAAGATGCCGACGACGCCCAGCCGCCAGCCCGCGACCCTCGTGCCCGCCTATGCGCAGACATTCGCCCGTGATAAGTTGGGGCCACAGGTGGAGCGGGCTCTCAAACTGCTGCAAGCCTGCACTGTCTGTCCGCGAAGCTGCAAGGTCAATCGCTTAGCCGAAATCAACCGTCGCCTTACCCAGGCCGAATTCGAGCGCGCCTTGAAGGCCGCTTGGCAGGCCGGCCTGAAGAGGGCAGTGGCTAGTGGGGCTTGCTAATCCGTTCCGGGTAGGTTAAGTTTGCGGGTGCAATGAGAAGAACATGGGTGTTCTGGCTCGCGGATTACGCCGCCGGCATCGTGGCCGCGCTCAGCCTAGGGCTGGTGATGTTGCTGATTGCAGGGTGGGTTAATGTTTTTTACTCGCACGTTTTCCTGGGTGGGGTCGGCACCGTCCTGAGCGCGCTCATCATCGTGGCGCTGATCCGCGCGGTTCCTTACGTTCGGAAAAGAGCGGACGATCTACGACAGCAGGAACCTGAAGAATCTCTGTCCGGCCTGCTCCGGCAATTGAAGGAGGCGCGCACGGAACGCGAAATGCGCGAGACGCTTCGGGGACGGAGGAGGTTGTAGGAAGTAATGAAGAAGCTCTTCGCCGGCTGGTTTGTGTTCTGCTTGTTGGCTGGCTCACTTGCAGGGCAACAGTCCGCGACGACGTCCCGGCCGGCGACGGGCCCGGCTCCCGTGGACAACATCAAGGTCCGCGTTGACCTGGTCAACGTTCTGCTGACAGTCACTAACAAGAAGAACCGCCTGGAAAATGGTCTAGGTAAGGAGGACTTCCGCGTTTTCGAGGATGACAAGCCGCAGACCATCCGTTATTTCAGCCGGGAAACGGATCTGCCGTTGCGCATCGGGGTCTTGGTTGACACCAGCGCCAGCATTCGCGACCGGCTGCGCTTCGAGCAGGAGGCCGCTATCGAGTTCCTTGACACCACGCTGCGCCCCGGCAAGGACCTGGCCTTTGTGGAAGCCTTTGACGTGCAACCGCAGATGGTGCAAGACTACACCGACGACCTGGAAAAACTCTCGAAGGCCATCCGGGGTTTGATGTCAGGCGGCGTCACTACACTCTACGACGCCATTTACCTTTCCTGCCGGGAAAAAATGCTGGTCTTTCCGCCTCCGGAGCCCTACCTCCGACGCGTGATCATCATCATCAGCGACGGCGAGGATAACCAGAGCGACCACACGCGCGAGGAGGCTCTGGCCATGGCGCAGCGCGCCGAGGTGACTCTCTACGCGGTCAGCACCAGCGAATCGGGTTTGCTGGCACACGGGGACAAGGTATTGCGACGCCTGGCAGAGGGAACCGGGGGCCGGGCTTTCTTCCCATTTAAGGCCGACGAGACAGCCGCAGATTTCCGGGAGATCGCTCGTGAGCTCCGCAGTCAATACAGCTTGGCGTACGTTTCCACTAACAGGGCCCACGACGGGACCTTCCGAAACATCGCGATTAAGCCGTTGCAGAAGGGCTTGCAGGTGCGGGCGAGGCCTGGGTACTTCGCGCCCTCTGAGTGAACGAAATTCGAAATTTGAAATCCGAAATTCGAGATCCGAAAATCGAAATCCGAAATCCGAAATTCGGCTGAAAGTTGGGGCGACGCTCCTCGTTCCATTCCTGCTGCGGGCGCGCGCAGAATCTCCGCGCGACGCTCGCCGTCCTATTTCTGCTGCTGAACTTCCCAAATTCACATGAATTGGTGTATCGTGTTGTGTTCCCCGGAACGCTAAAGGACCATTTGCAGTTCCGGATCAGAGAATCCGTAGAAATTCAAGGAGAATACTCAATATGCCACTCGTATGCATGCGTCAACTTCTAGATGAAGCCGCCCGTGGCGGCTATGGAGTTGGCGCTTTCAATGTCAACAATATGGAGCAGATCCAGGCAATTATGGAGGCGGCGCGCGAAACCAAGTCGCCCGTAATCGTGCAGGCCAGCCGGGGGGCGCGCAGCTACTCCCAGGACCGCTTCCTCTATCACCTGATGCTGGCGGCCACCGAACTCTACCCGGAGATTCCTACCGTGTTGCACCTCGACCATGGCAACAGCGTCGAAACCTGCAAATCGGCCATCGCCATGGGCTTCACCAGCGTCATGATGGATGGCTCGCTCATGCCGGACGGCAAGACGCCCTCGACCTTCGAATACAATGTGAAGGCGACGCGCGAGGTCGTGGATATGGCGCACGCCAAGGGGATCACCGTGGAAGGCGAAATCGGCTGCTTGGGCGGCATCGAAGACGGCCACGGCGCGGGGCTGGACGGCCTCAGCCATCTCACCGACCCCGAGCAGGCTGTCGAGTTCGTTCGGCAGACGCAAGTCGACGCGCTGGCCATCGCCATCGGCACCAGCCATGGCGCCTACAAGTTTGCCAAGAAACCCACCGGGGAAACGCTCAAGATGGACCGCCTCATCGAAATCCACAGGAGGCTGCCCAATACCCACCTCGTCATGCACGGATCGTCCAGCGTCCCGAAAGAGCTGCAGGACATCATCAACCAATACGGCGGCAAGCTAAAGCCCACCTGGGGCGTGCCGGTGGAAGAAATCCAGCTCGGCATCAAGAACGGCGTGCGCAAGATCAACGTTGATACTGACAACCGGCTTGCTATCACCGGCGCGATCCGCAAGGTGTTCGCAGAAAAGCCGGAAGAGTTCGATCCGCGCAGCTACCTGAAGCCCGCCCGCGATGCGATGAAGAAGGTCGTGGCGTTGCGCATGACCCAATTCGGCCAGGCGGGACACGCCGGCGACTACGCTCCCCTCCCACTCGAGGAGATGGCGAAGCGCTATCGGGGAGATGGTAAGCCTGTTGCTGCCTGAGCGTGAACTGCTGAACGCCTGTCATAAACCGCAGAGCGTAACGCCGACTCCCAGGCTGGCTGTGTGCGCCTTGAGGCCGGCGTTACGTGGAATGCGTTGTGGCGCGACGACCTGAAGGCCGGCGCTACGTCAAACTCTACTGCGGTGGTGCAGGTGGTGGCGTGCCCGCGCCGGGCCCGTGACCTGGCCCGTGCCCGTGCATGTGTTGTTGCATATCGTCGAACTTCTTCTGCTGGTCCTCGTGGAGCACGTTGCGAATCTTGCCGTTGCTGTCCTCCATTATGCTCCGCATCTTTCCCATTCTGTCCTCTCGTGAAAGAGAGGTGTCGGAGCGAAGGTCTTCCATCTTCTTCTGCCGGTCTTCAAGGATGGGCTTGATTTGGCTTTTCTGATCGTCGCTGAGCTTCAGAGACTTATCCAGCCGTTGGAGCTCCTCGTCGGGAGTCATCCGATGCCGCTGGCCCATATGCTCGCCGGACGGAGCTTCCTGCGCCTTGGCAGAAACTCCGCATACTACTACACCCAAAACTAGCAACCCACTTGCTGCAATCGTAAGCAGACGTTTGTACATATTCACCCTCCTTCGAACAATCGTATCATGGATAAGGACGTACCAGCGCCCAATTAGGTTGCAAGGACCGTGTGTTGTCTGCGATATTGAACGTTCAACGATGCGGCGACCGAGAGCGCGCTGGATAAGGCCGGCAACCTTTGGCTCTCGAATGTTAATCTAAGTGATTTAGGGGTGCCGGGCTTCAAAGCGCGTAAGGCCTCAGTTCAGAATGGCAGGCAGGGCTGCCAAACGCTTTCAATAGAGAAGGAAAACATCTATGAGACCCATGGATCTGATTCCAGCGTGGGGTCGTGTGCTGCGTGGATACAAGCCTTTCCTATCGATTGAAATCACACGCGAGTGCCCTTTGCGCTGCCCAGGTTGTTACGCGTATGAACCGGGCCATCTGGGCAATGCCGGCCCTCTCCGTCAGCTCGGCGATTATAGGGGGGAGAGTTTGGTACACGGCGTGCTCTCCCTGGTGCGGCGATTCCGGCCCTTGCATGTTTCGATCGTTGGCGGCGAGCCCTTAGTTCGATACCGCGAGTTGGAAGTGATCCTCCCCAAATTATCCGACATGGGCGTGGAAGTGCTGCTCGTGACCAGCGCGGTGCGACCCATTCCGGCCGCCTGGAACGATCTGCCCAATCTCTATCTTGCGGTCTCAATCGACGGATTGCAGCCCGAACACGACCGCCGCCGCGCACCCGCAACCTACGATCGCATCCTGAAGCACATCGCGGGGCACAGGATCTTTGTCCACTGCACCATAACCAGGCAATTGCTCGAGCGCCCGAATTACTTGCGCGAGTTCGCGGAGTTTTGGTCCAAGCGGCTGGAGTTGCGCAGGCTATGGTTCAGCCTCTATACGCCGCAAGAGGGCGAACAAAGCGCAGAGCGGTTGACACCTCAGGATCGGGCGCGGGCGCTCGAGGAACTTTACCGGTTGCGCTTGAGCTTCCCACTCATGGATCTTCCGGATCGTGTGCTGGAGGGATTCGTACACCCACCCGCATCGCCGCACCAGTGCCTCTTCGCCCAGAGCACTACTTGCATCTCGGCTGACCTTACCACCCGCATCTCCCCTTGCCAGTTTGGTGGCCGGCCAGTCTGCGCGGAATGCGGCTGTGTCGCCTCGGCAGGGCTCGCCTCTTTCGCAAACTACAAGCTGGCGGGATTGGTCCAGATCGGAGATATCTTCACACTTTCCAAGAGAATCGGCGAACAGTGGGCGGCCTTTGCAAACCGCGAAAGGGAATTGCCCCTCGGTGATGGTCGATTGACGATGGCCGATTGACGATTGACGATTGTCGATGGTCGATTGACGATTGTCGATTGACGATGGTCGATTGGAACAGCAGGCCATGAGCTCGGACCATCGTTCATCAGCAATCGTCAATCGACCATCGACAATCGTCAATCTTTGCGCAGGGCGGCGCGAGTTCCGGGCTGATGCGTAGTATGCTTTCGACGTTTCGGCGCGGGTCGCTCCTGTTCAGTCACCAGGGTCCAGAAAGCGGGGTCCTCAACCCCCAGCCGCCATGCCGCAAAGCCCCGCAGGCGATATTCCTGCATCAATCCTAACTTGGCTTCCAGGCTCCTGCTGTTCTCATACCAGCCGGTGTGCAAGCCGTCGATGTCGCTGTACTGAAACCAGGGTGTGCGCCACCGATCGTCCCAGAGGCCTGGAGCCTGCCACTGCTCGAGGCGATCCTGGGCGTCCACAAAAGAAAGGGTATGGGCTGAGGTATCGTCGCCGCTTTGTACCCATTCCCTGCCGTAGAACGGGATACCCAGCAGGATCTTCTGGCGAGGGACTCGCTCGGTGGCGTATTCGAGGGCGGCCTTGACCCAGTCGTAGCCGGCGACCGGCCCGGGAGGTGTGGCGCTACTATGGTGGTCGTAGGTCATCAGGGTCATGAAATCAACCACACGCCCGAGGGCGCGGAAATCGTACGGGGCGCCCCACTCTCCGCTGTGGAATTCGCGCGCCGGATCAACGTCAGGGTAGATATCGGAGAAACGCGGCACCACCGCGATGCTGAGCAGCCTGCCTTCCCTGTGCAGCCGCGCCGCCGCGCGCTGCACAAACTGCGTGTAGTAGCCCTTATCCTGGGGATCGATGTACTCGAGGTCGAGCTGCCAGCCGACAAAGTTGTAGCGTTCAGCCAGACGGGCCAGGCAGGCCACGGCGCGCTGCTGCGCGCTGCGACTGCGCAGCAGGGCGCTGGCCACGTCCCGGTCAAACCCCGGATTAACGACCAAGGGCATGACCGCAACTTTGGCCCGCCTGGCAATCTCCAGCAGCAGGGGAGGAACGCCACCCTCCACATAGCCCTTCTCATCCACCGAAAACGACTGGGGAGCAATCAGGGTCATCTGGGAAGCATGCTGTTCGAAAGTCTCGACGCCCTGTGAGCCTGAGTAGTAATACATGGAAAGGGGATGAGCCCCCAAGACGTGCCAGCGTGCCTTGGCCGACGCACTCGCGGGCTTGGCGGCAGGCTTTGCGGGGACGGGTGGCTTCTGGGTGGCCAGGCATGCAATCGCCAAAAGCAGCAGCCCCATCACTTGCGCAAGACGTGCAATCCATCGCATATTTCAAATTCCTTGTCAGTGCGCCACGGCCTTTTTTCGAGCCCGGGATAATTCCCAGTCCTCCGTGACCAGAAGAATTCTAACACAATGTAGGGGCAACGCTGGTGGTAGCGCGCTTGATGTAGAGGCCGCTTTACGGCGCCAAGTGGCGACGTAAACTCAGACGTGTCCAAATTACGCTGATCCGGTCGATGACGACTTGCGGCTCCGCCGCCAAGAGCGTTAGCGTGAGCAGCTAATTTGGACAGCACCGAGGTAGCCTCGCCGCTGCAACCTCAAACCGATACAACCGTCGGCATACGTAGGCGCGCGTGGCCATGCGCCCCTACCGGCGTCTCCACATTTTCCAGAGAAAGTATGCGGGAATGCCGCTGCCGACAAATACCACGCCCCACACCGAGTCCGACCATTGTTGACGCAGCGTGTTCACCAGCACCAGCGCTGACAGAACAACGAAAATCGCAGGAATGATTGGATATCCCCAGGTGCGATAGGGACGCTCGAGATGGGGCATGCGGCGGCGCAGGATAAAAATGCCGGCGGTCACCAGCGCGTAGAAGAGATACTCGGCAAAGATCACTTTTGTGAATAAGCCTTCATACTGGCCGGTGAGCGCCAGAAGCGCAGCGATCGCGCTTTGGGCCGCGATAGCAGCCGCCGGCGTGCGGAAGCGAGGATGCACCTCCGCCAGGAATTGTGGGAAGAGCCCATCGCGGGCTTGAGCGAAAGGAACGCGAGAGCCCGACAAGATGGAACCATTCAGCGCCGCAAAGCTCGAAATCATCACGCCGATCGCAACAAACGCCCCCCCGGCTCGACCCATGAACTGCCGGGCGGTGTCAGCGGCGACGGTATTAGTGGATGCGATGTGGGCCGGAGTCAAAACGTAGAAGTACGCGATGTTAACCAGAACATAAACCGCGATCACCAGGAGCGTGCCCAGAATGAGAGCGATCGGCATATTCCGCTGTGGCTTCTCGACTTCGCCGGCCACCATGCTCAAGTTGTTCCATCCATCGTAAGCCCAGAGGGCGGCAACAGTGGCCGCGCCGAAGGCGGCGAAAAGGTTCCCCTGCGACCCGGATGGCACGTGGACCCGGAAGTGCGCGAACGATCCGTGGCCAAGCGCCAGGCCCAGCACAATGATGACGAAAAGCACGAGGAGCTTGGCGACCGTAAAAAAGGTCTGGGTGCGCCCGCTGCGGCGCACGCCCAGAATGTTCAAACCGGAAAGAAACAGCACCAGGAGCGCCGCGCCAACTTGGCCGCCCGTCAATTGCAACCTCAGGGAGTGGCCCGCAATCTGCACCGGCGCTTCCCAAAGCACTTCCTTCAGGCCGGGGAAGAAATAAGCGAGGTATAAGAAGAAACCGGCGGCGATGGTGGCAATCGACCCGCTCTTCGCCACCACAAACTGCGTCCAACCGTAGAGGAAGCCCATCACCGGTCCGTAAGCCCGGTGCATGTAGATGTACTCGCCGCCCGCCTCCGGAAGCGCCGCCCCCAACTCCGCGTAACCCAGGGCTCCGAACAGGCTCAGTGCGCCGGCAAGAACGTATACGACGATAACCAGTAAGGGAGCGCCTAACTGCCGGAGCATGATGCTGGGCACGACGAAGATGCCTCCCCCGATCATCGTGCCGGCGACTACCGAGGTGGCCCCGTAGACGCTCAGACCTTTGACAAGTTCGCGTCGCTGTTCCATTGGCTGGTGCTATGAGAGTCTAGTAGTCGAGGAGTCGAGGGTCGAGGAGTTAACAAACACGCCCTCGGCTGCGGGTTGAATTCGCTCTCGGACATTTTGACTCCTCAACTCCTCGACTTCTTGACCTTGTCCTTTGTTTTCATCGACATTCCCGGTTTGTTCCGTCGATTTTTGTAAGAAGGCTATCGGCTCTCAGCTATCAGCCTTCAGAGAGTCGAGGAGTCGAGAGTCGAGAAGTCGAGAAGTTAACACCCCAGGCTGCGGCTCGATCGTACGCTGGCATTCGACTCTCGACTTCTCGACTTCTCGACTCCTTGACTTCTTGACTTGGCCTTTTGTTTTCATCGACATTCCCGGTTTGTTCCTTCAATTTTCGCGGTGCGGGCCGGTGCTGACCGCAGGGGCGCAGCGCGGCAGAGCCGCCGTTCAAATTCAAGATTTCAAATTCGAGATTCCAAATTCAAGAGCCTGTACTGAGAATGATTCCCGGCAAAAGTACTTGCGCGCAGCGAAGAAATTCACCGAAAGTGGTTGAGAGAAGGCCCCTTCCTTTTCAGTTCTCGGCGCCTCAGTGTCTCTGTGCTTCAGAATCCGTCTGCCCATTTCTTCGCCCCTTCTGAGCGCTGCGGCAACAGTTCGTTTTCACCGACGAAACCGGCGGCAAGCCGCCGCACTCCAGAGCGCGGTGTGGCCTAGCAGCAATTAGAATAGTAGCCTATGAAAATTCATTTGTCAAGAGACAGGAAGTCCCCCCAGCGGATTTCCTAATCCCTGTTCCCTGTTCTCTGTTCTCTGCACCCTATTCCCTATTCCCTGTTCTCTGTTCCCTAACCCCCGTTTCCTGTCCCCTAGTCCCCAGCCCCCAGCCCCCAGTCCCTAACCCCAACCCGCTCGCCACCCACCCCACCGCAAACGTCACTACCGTTCCAACGGCCACGTACCACGTCCAGGCAAGGGGTGTGTAAGCGACGACAATTATCATTACCGCCAGGGCGACAAGCGCGCCGGTCAAGGCGCCGCGGCCGTTGGCGCGCTTGGTCAGCACGCCCAACAAAAAGATTCCCAACATGCTGCCGTAAGGAACGCTGGCGACGGTGAGAGCCAACACCAAAACGCTCTGATGCAAATGCTGCGCCACCAGAGCAGCCATCAACAGCACCGCGCCCCACACCACGATCATGCCGCGCGAAACAGCAAGGTAATGCTTTTCGCTGGCGTTGGGACGAATGAACGGCTTATAGAAATCCATCACCGAACTTGATGCCAAGGAGTTGAAGGCAGCGCTCAGGTTGGCCATTCCGGCTGCGATGATGGCGGCGATCAGCAGGCCCGCCAGCCCGCGAGGCAGTTGCGTCACCACAAAGACGGGAAATATCTGATCTCCGCGCGCGAAGGCGTGAGGCGGGGGAAAATGCCGGTAGAAAGCAAAGAGCACCACGCCCACCAGCAGGAAAAGCGTGAATTGCAGCAGAATGACCACGCCGCTCGCAAGCAGGGCTGCTTGACTTTGGCGGCGGTTACGCGCGGCCAGCAGAAACTGAACGATCAACTGGTCCGTGCCGTGACTGGCTGTGGTCAGGAAGGCTCCGCCCACCAAACCCGACCAGAATAAGTACGGCTCATGCCAATTGAAATGGAAATTGAACACCGCCAACTTGCCGCCCTCTGCATACGCGATGCGGCTGACCTCCGACCATCCCCCTGGGACTGCGTGCAAGGCCAGAAACAACGCGACCACGGTCCCGGCGAGATAAATAAACAACTGGATGACCTCTGTCCAAATCACCGCCGTCAGCCCGCCTTCAAAGGTGTAGAAGAGAGTCAAGGCGGTGACGATGAGCAGCGACCCGAACACGCCGCTATTGAAAATAACCCCGATGACAATCGCAATGGCGAAGACGCGAACGCCTTCCGCTAAGGCGCGCGTGCTCAGAAAGAGCCCGCTGGTGAAAACCTTCAGGGCCCGGCCGAACCGCTGCTCGATAAGTTGATAAGCCGTGAACATCTCACCCGCAAAGTAACGCGGGATGAGCGCGAAGCTAACCACTACGCGGCCGACGAGGTATCCCAAAACGAGCTGCAAAAAACCAAGATTGCTGCTGTAGGCGATGCCCGGTGTGCCGATGATGGTCAGGATGCTGGTTTCGGCTGTGACCACGGCAAAAGAGATTGCCCACCAGGGCAGGCGGCGTCCGCCCAGGAAATAATCGCGCAGCGTCCGCTGGCCTTTGCGGAAACGGGCGCCGTAGATGGTGATGGCGGCAAGATAAGAGATCACCACCAGGAGGTCGAGCCAACTAATTGTCACGTCCTATAAAATAGCAGTGACAAGTGACGAGTGACAAGTGACGAGCAGGAACGGTCGTGGGTCAGTTCGAAGTAGAGGCGGCTTTAGGCCGCCACTTGGCGAGGTAAACTCGCCGCTACACCCTCAGACGGGTGCACAACATTAAAGTTAGGAGCGCCGAAGGTTCGGTGAAGCTGGCCCCGCGAGGGGCCACCCCATGAATAGCCGTAGGTGAAACCTACGGACAGATGTCAGCGAAACCCAATCAACCCCGGAGGGGTTGACAGCCGCTATGGTCCGGCCCCTCCAGGGCCGGGAAAGTCTTCTTGGCATTCGGTCCGTAGGTTTACACCTACGGCTACTCACGGTGTCCCGCTCCGCGGGACTGCTGCCAGCCCTGTTGGCGTACGCGCTACGCAAGGAAAGACGCAGGAACCCGGCAGAATTCCAATACACAACCTTTATAACGCGCACCCGCTTCAAACTGACCCGCTGCTGCAGGAACGTGTAGTAATGGTAACGAACTTCGTCGGACTGTGGCGCGACCCGGAGTTGCTACACGATGATTGATTGGCATGTTACCTTGGGATATCGTACTTGACGTGGGCGCTTAATTTCGCTACAAGAGTATAAGAAATGGGGTACTGTTAGCCTGAACTTGTAACTGATGGTCGGCCATGCTCATTGTTGTCAGTGATCTTCACATGACGGACCGGGAAACGGGCGCTCCCGTCACCGACGCCGAGTTGACGAGTTTCGTGCGCAATGTCCAAGCCCTCGAGCCGCGGGACGAGGAGATCACTTTGCTCCTACTCGGGGACGTCATCGATTTTCTCAGGTCGGAACAGTGGCAGCTCCTTTGGGACAAACACGAGGGGGCCGCGCCTTGGTCCAGCCTTGGGCCTAGCTTTACTGGATTTGAAGAGAGCTTGCAGGAAGAATGCCTGCTGCGTGTGGCTCACGGAGTAGAAGAGAGATATCCTGGGTTTGCTGCTGCCCTGAAAGACCTGAAGAAGCATCGCAATTCACGCATCACCTATGTGGCAGGGAACCATGACTTCATGGTCCAGCTCTCCTCAACGCTCCGCAAGCAGGTCGCCGACTTTCTCTCCCTTGACGATGACCCAAAGAAGCCTTTCCCTATGGAGTTCGAAGACAGGAAGCTCAGCGTTTACGCCGAACACGGAAACCGCTACGACACCACGAACTGGCATCAGCAGCAGGACTCTGGGCGATCGGTGACGCGGTCGTGCTTCGCATAGTTAATCGCTTTGGCGCCTTGGCCCGCGAGAAGCTCAATCTCACCGACCGGACACCATTGGGACGCGCCATTCATGAAATTGACAATGTCACGCCTCAAGTCCACATCCCGCTTTACGTCGATTGGCTGGGTGGCGCTCTGCTGAGTAGCAGCACGGAGCGCAAACGATTGCGGAAGTGTTGGCGCGAAACCGTGCAGGAGTTCTTAGACTTGCCCGAGTTCCGGGAGGGCCGCTACGGAAAATCAGGAAGGGCCATCCGCTGGCTACGCCGCTTGTACGAGCTAGTCGATTTGAACCAGTTGCTGAAGCACCTGGGAAAAATACCTGGGGAAATTGGTGTGGACTATACCCTGCGAGCTCACTTGGTCAAGACCGACGCGCAGCTACGGGTGTTTGGGCACACGCACGAGCCCGGCATCCACGCCCTGCCCCAAGTGGACGCCCAGCGCCGGTTTTACGCCAACACGGGGACCTGGAGGCGCATCGTCCGTCGCGTCGCTGTAGGCACCAAAGGGATCGATTTTGCCGGTCAACGTGTATCGACGTACCTGGTGGTGCGGGCGCCGGGGCAGTGTTCCCTCTTCTCCCAATGCCTGCTTCCTTAGAGTTCGATGAGCAGCGACTGCTCGACGCGCTTACTGAGTCCGCCGACCCTGTTGTCGCCGCCGACGCCCTGGCACGTCTCATGGAACGGTATAAGAGGCTCACCTACGCGGTCTCGCTCCAGGCCAGCCGTGATCCCACTCTAGCCGAAGACGTCTTCCAAGAGACCTATCTGCGGATGACGCGCTGGCTGCGCGCACGCCCTGGTATCGAGGTGCGTTCCTTTCCGCGCCTACTATGCGCGTTTGTCCGGCGAACGGCCCTCGAACTCGCGCGACAGGGCAGGCCAGTGTCGATTGAAGCGTCGGCGTTGCCGCTACCCACTGGAACTTCGGCGTTGCCACTGCCTCTGGCCGATGCGATTTATGCTCGGGAACTCTTGACTTCGCTTCCCGAGCCCGCCCGAGGTGTCCTGGAACGGACCATTGTGCGCGGCATGTCCAGCCGAGAGGCGGCGGACGAGATGATGCTGACTCCGGAGAATGTGCGCTTAATCAAGCACCGTGCGATCCGCGCGATTCGAGAGCAGCAGGCCCGCGACCTGGAGACTGTGAACGGAGGATGATTTTACATGTAACACTATGGCGGACCAACTGCACATATTATTGGAACGGCTAAAAGGGCTCCTCGGAGCTCGGGCGATAGGGCCGGATGCGTACCTGGATGACCTGCTGGAGGAAATCGCCACGACGGAGTCACTGGATCGTCGCAGATTGCTCTGGCGGGAGGTCGAGCGGAGGTTCGTCCACGATGTGGAGCTCGCCTGCCAAATCGCTCAAGTCCGAGACCCGGCAGGAACGGAGGGAACAATTCTGGCCGAGGCGATGCGGGCGATTGGGTCAGAGCCAACCAGGTATTTCACCCGTCAGATTGACGAGATCATGAAACGTCACCTTGGCAAGCAAGCAGTACAGCAGGTTCTCCCGTCTCTGTACTTGCGCCAGTTTTTGGCCGAACTTCCGGCCCAATTGGTGCCCTACGCCGAGGGGCTTCTGAACTCGAGGGGCGATTTCAAACTATTGGCGGATTGGCGCGGCGAGAATGTGGAGGACGTTAAGAAACGCTGCGACCAGGCGTTCCAGCTCCTGCCACAGGCGATCGAAAAGGAGTATCGCGACGAGGAAATTGTAGACCGTACTCTTGGCGTTTGGGATATTCTGAAGTTGAAGGAGAAAGGTGTGCCATGATGGAACGTGGGAAACTGGATCGTGATTCGTTGCGCGCCGTCGGAGTGCCGAAGCTGCTGGTGGATGAGTTTGTCGAGCTTGACGCGCTGGGTTTGGATCCGCCAACCCCCACAGAAGAACTCGTGCGCAGCACGCTGGAGCGGTGCGAGGAGGCGCTGAAAGAATTCCGACCGAAAGTGAAGGTCACGCCCTCACCTTTCCCCCCGGAAATAGAATCTGTCCTTGTCCCGGCGTTAGCCGAGCTCCTAGGTGCTCTGAACACGTGCGTGGCTGCCCGCGCGGTCTCATTCGCCTTCCAGAATCCGAAGGAACCGGCACTCATTCTGGTGGATAATCACGATGTAATCGACCCTGAGCTGTGGGGCTCCAACCCTTCCCTACAGATGCTCGATGGCACTTTTCGCGGTGTTGACCATGCCATCGAAGACATCACCGGGAAGCCCTTCGACCGCCTAATTGTGCTGAAGGAGGACGTCGATCGGTATGACGACAGGGATCTGCAGGAGATTCGCCGCACGATCGAGCTTCCCACCAGCAAGGAGACGTATCTTGTGGCGGCGAAGGATGCTGGGCCCTTCCGGGAATACGGTTACGCCGTTGTTGCAAAAGAGATGGTATTCGAATTTGAGAAGGCGGACCAACCCAACTCCATCGGAGTGAAGGCGCCTGAGGGAGTTCGCGACCCAGGAAAGGCGATGGAAGTCCAACTGAACTTTTCCGAGTTGAAGCAAAAGGCATTTCCCGTTTATGTGAATAACACACTAAATTTGAAGCTGGCGGAAGCTTTGAAGACGCCAAGCAACGAACCGCTCCTTATGGTCCTAAGGGATATCAGTCAGGGGTAGTCGGTAACCGCTAGCACCAGTTTTTGAACGTAGTCCTCGGCATTCGGCTCAGGGAGCCCTTCGTCGATGCTGCGCCCATGCGTAAGCGACCGGTGGGCCCTCCCCCGCACGGCTGCATCACCGTGCCATCCAGCGCGAAATATACCCTCATTATTAACGGCGCAGCGTTCAGCACTGACCAACGACCTGCTTCTTGACTCGGGTCAGCCTCGAGTTCTGCGCCTTGAGCTACAGTCACAGTCACCGATAGTTGGTGTAGTATCCATCGGTTAGTTTATCCGCCGCAGAGAACGGGCCCGCTGCCGTGCCGTGAGCAGACAGTTGGAAACGCTGAAACATTGAGGAAGTCTGAACTGACCAAAAACAGGATGATCTGGGCGGATCGTACATGCTCGTCAATTTGGCCGCACCACTCATCGCCGGCGCCATTTTGCAACAAACCTGTCCAAATTAAGAGCTGAGATCCTTGCCGAATGCGGCTCCGCCGCTCTGCCTTGCGGAAAGGCCTTGAAGGTGTGAAAAGCTCACGTTTTGGCAGGGCGTCGTAGGGACAACCCTTGTTGTTGCCCCAGGGCGGCCACAAGGGCCGCCCCTACAGCGTGATTTTTTCACACGTTCTTCGGCTCTCCGGCCGGGCTGCAGGATGCCCGCGCGACAGTGGGCGGTACGACCGTGCCAGGTCCACTAAACACGGCCATCGCCGCTTGCCCCAGACTGATTCCCCCATCGTTAGGCGGCACCAGATGATTGGTGAGCACTTCGATGCCCGTGCCGGCGAGGAGTGCGTGGAGATCGCTCAGCAAAAGTGCATTTTGAAAGACGCCTCCGGAAAACGCGACTGCGCGCACGCCCCTTTCTTGGGCGAGGCTTTTTACCGCGTCAGCAAGACCCTGCGCCACGCCCGCTTGGAAGGCGCGGGCTATTTCGCGCCGATCGCGCCCTCGCGAGCGGTCGACGGTCAGGGCGAAGAGCAGGGGGCGGAAATCCAGCTCGCCGTTCAGGAACGGAAACGGGTACGGCGCGGAATGGGGAGCGGAGCGGGCCAGGTGCTCGAGCCACATGGCGGCCTGCCCCTCGAAGGTAACTTCGCGAGTGAAGCCCAGGAGCGCCGCCGCGGCGTCAAACAGGCGTCCGACCGAAGTGGTGGTAAAGGTGCGCACTCTTTTGCGCACCAGTTCGATGGCGCGGCGATAGCGCGCCGGAAACTCGAAGGGAGGCGCGGCGAGATCGGGCAAACCGTAAGCGTCATTGACCTGGAAAAGGAAACCGGCGGCAGCCTGCACGGGATAGCGCGCCGCGGCGTCGCCACCGGCGAGCGCAGCGGGACGCAAATGAGCCACCCGCGCAAAACCTTCCGCCACACTGCCCGCGAAGATTTCGCCACCCCAGATGGCGCCGTCGTCGCCGAAGCCTGTGCCGTCGAAACTTACGCCCAGCACCAGCTTGTCGAACTGGCCGCGCTCCGCCAACACTGACGCCACGTGGGCGCGATGGTGCTGAACCGCGAGCTTCTGCGGCGCCGGCAAAGCCAACCCATGCTGGCTGGAGGCGTACTCCGGGTGCGCGTCGTAGGCCACCACGAGGTCATCCCAGCGCACGCCGTACATCGAGACAAGATCCTGGATCGTTTCCTCGAAGGCCCGGAAAGATTCGTAATGGTCGAGGTCCCCGATGTGTTGGCTCACGAACGCCTGGCCGGCCACGACGAGGGTGACGGAATTCTTCAGGTCGGCGCCCACAGCCAGCACGGGCTTTTGCCCCGGCAGGGTGGCGACCGCGCCCGGAGCATAGCCTCGCGCCCGGCGCAGAATCACGGGACCCAAGACGCCAGCACGAGCTACCGAATCATCCACCCGCCGCGCGATAGGGCGCTCACCGATTAAAAAAGCATCGGCCAGACCCGCCAGGCGCTCGAGTGCGTCTTCGTCTTCGTAGCAGATGGGCTCGCTGGAGCGATTGGCGCTGGTCATTACCAGCACTTCGGGAGCCCCAGCGGCAAAGAGCAGGTGATGAAGCGGCGTGTAGGGGAGCATCACGCCGAGTTCGTCGCTATCAGGCGCCACACCGGCCAGTTCCACGCGCGCCGGAGCCAGCACAATCGGCCGCGCCACCGAGATGAGAAGCTGCTCGCCTTCCGCCGAAAGCTCCACCAGTTCGCGCGCCACCTCGAGGTCCTTGACCATCAGCGCGAAGGGCTTTTCCTTGCGGTATTTCCGTTCCCGCAACACCTGTACGGCGCCGGAATTTCTTGCGTCGCACGCCAGGTGGTAGCCGCCCAGTCCTTTGATGGCTACGATTTTCCCTTCCCTCAGGAGCTCGGCAGTCCGCCGCACGCTTGCCTGATCGCCTGGAACGGTTTCCCCGCCGACCCGCAGCTCGTAGTGAGGCCCGCAGGCAGGGCAGGCCACCGGCTGGGCATGAAAACGCCGATTGCCGGGATCTTGATACTCCGAGGCGCAATATTCATCCAGCGGCCAGCGCCGCATGGTGGTGCGAGGCCGGTCATAGGGCAAACCCAATATCACCGTGTAACGCGGCCCACAATTTGTGCAGTTGATATAGGGATAAAGGTAGCGCCGGTCGTGGGCGTCGAAGAGCTCAGCCAGGCAGGCTTCGCACACCGGCAAGTCAGGCGAAATGCGGACGGTGGGGCGACTGCGCCGCTGGCTCTCCCGAATGGTGAATTCGCTCAAGCCGGTTGGATTCTCCGTCCGCACCTCGAGGGCGGTAATCTGCGCGGCAGGAGGAGGCTTGGTCTCGAGTTCGTGAACGAAAGCCTGGAGCGCCTCGCCGGCTCCCTCGACGTGAATCTCCACGCCCGCTTCCGCATTCACTACCCAGCCGCTCAAGGCGTGCGCGCGAGCCAGGCGGTAAACGAACGGCCGGAAGCCCACACCCTGGACCACACCCCGAACATGAATGGAGAGAGCGTTCATTTTAGCGGTCAGCTTTCAGCCATCAGCTATCAGCTTGCAGCCCCAGCAGTTCTCAGTTGTCAGTTCTCAGTTGTCAGTTACAGAATGACACCGGGTGGGCTGACGGTCACCCACAAATTTCAAATTTCAAATCGCAGATTTGAGATCACAAAATTCAAATCACAAAATTGGCAATCGGCAACGAGTCAAGTCCCAGATTTCAAATGCAATTTCAACGTCATACTCGAGGAATTCCCGGCCCCGAAACCCGAGCCACTCGCGCATTTCCCGCGTGTAGGGACAGCTTGTGGTCCCGAAGAGTTCAATTTTAGCCAGGGAAGCAGTTCTCCAGCAAGGAGTCTGAAAAAACCAGTCCTGTCGCGACGCTCTCCGATCACCGCAAGCCAACTGGGTAGCGCTTATGCGGCCCCTTCAGGGTCGGCCGGTTTCCGGGTCAACTTTCCGGGGGCGCTGCCCCCGGCTACTTTATGAATCCCCTTCAGGGATTCTCAGCGTGACGATTACCCCCGGTATCCAGCCGAAGATATGGGTAATGATCAGACGTCAAAATGAAACGCTTCTACAAAATTCGTAGTGGGTCAGTTTGAAGCAGAGGCGGCTTAACGCCGCCATTTGGCGAGGTAAACTCGCCGCTACGACTTCAAATTGACCCACTACCACAAAATTGACTTAATTGACAAAAGTGGCTTAGAGGAGAAAGCCCACGGCAGGATTATTCCCACCGTGGGCTTTGGGGGGTCAGAAGACAGTCGAAGTTCCAAGCCGTGAGTCGGGCTTACCTTCCGAATCGGCGCCAACCACCGAAAAAGCCGACGCTCACTCCGGGATAATACCCGTATGGATAATACCCATATCCGTATGGATAGTACGCCGGGCCATAGCCGTAATAGGAATAAGGGTATCCGTAATAGCCGTATGGGTAGCCGTAATAGCCACCCCAGTAGGGGTAATAGCCGAAGCCAAACCCAAGGCCGCCGTAGCCCCAGCCACCGTAACCCCGGCCGCCGTAGCCCCAGCCGCCGTAACCCCGGCCGTAACCGCCACCGTAGCCGTGATAACCGGACCCGCCTCCGTATCCTCCGTAGCCGCCATGCCCGTAGGATCCGCCGCTGTATCCTCCCGCGAAGCCATGTCCGCCTGACCCTCCCCCGAAGCCATGTCCGCCGCCGCCCCGCCCCTGAGCGAAGCCGGTGGTGGCCAGCGCCATCCCGATCACCAACACTAGAATCAGCCTTTTCATATCAATCCTCCTGCCCAACGGTAGCGGCTCGATTTGCCCCAGAGGCGGCGGAACCTCTCCCGAATTGATCGGTGTGCCGCCGTGTGGCGAGGTAAACTCGCATATGGCGAGGTGAACTCGCCGCTACAACAGTAAACGGAGCCACTGCATCCCAAACCCGCGGCCGCTCCCCGTAGAGGGAGCGCCCAGTGTTGCTGGGGCAATTAGTGTGCCAATCCGGAAGCACGTAACTTATTGATAATTAATGGTAAGAGGCGAATATCCTGGCCCAAATCCACCGCAAGGTGGTGGATTTGGGCCGGGTGCACCAACTTGGCTAATGGGCCAGCACCCTGACGTGCGTGCCTGCCACGTCAATCACCAGAACGCGGTGAGCCTTGGTGGCAGAATTCGTCGTCATGTCTCGTCTCCTGGGGGCCCCAAGTTCGAAGGGCACGGATGGGGGAAATCACCTGCAACACCTTTTGTATTTCTTACCGCTGCCGCAAGGGCAGGGATCGTTAGGCCCCGGGCGCGCTTCCGCTCGATCTCGCAGCTCTCGGAACATCTGCATGACATTGGCCGGCGGCCGGCCATGCCTGAGTTCGGAAGCCATGAACTGCATGCAAGGATCGATATGTTTGAAAAACAGCTTGTAGCCCGCACATAGATAATTGAGCCCCCACTCACCGTCCGGCGTTCGGATGAATCGGTGCTTGGGGCACTCCCCGTTGCAGGCGAATCGGACTTCGCACTCCTGGCAGTATCGCGGCAGGCTGTCACGCTTGTCCAGGCCGAATCGGCGCTGTTGCTCGGAGCTTACCAGGGTCGAGAGCGCATGTTCGCTGATATTGCCCAAGCGATTCTCCGGATAGACATAGTGATCGCAGGAATACAAGTCGCCGTTGTGTTCAATGGCCATATTCTGGCCGCACGTTTCACGAAATACGCACAGGCTGGGCGGCCTCCCAAGCCAACTTTCCAGGGCCACATCGAAGATTTGGACAAAATACCGTGCTACATCGTGACGCACCCATTCATCAAAGATTTTGCACAAGAACCTTCCGAACTGCAAAGCCTCCACGGACCATTCTGAGACCCGGGCCTCCGCCTGAGAGTCAGGGCCGATCAACACCAGCCCGTGGGGGTCGGGAGCTTTAGCCACCCTTTCCACAATGGGAATGAATTGCATAAACGTGCTCCCTACTTCCTTCAGCAAACGATAGACAGCCAATGAGTGGTGGGAGTTCTTGCGGTGCACCACCGTGAGCGTATTGAACTGAACTCCGTGCTTTCTGAGAAAACCAAGGCCCTTCAGGACCGCTTTGAATGTGGGCTGGCCTCCTTTGTTCAGGCGGTAACAATCGTGAAATTCAGCAGGTCCATCAAGCGAAAGTCCCACCAGGAATCGGTTCGCCGCCAGAAATTCGGCCCACCTATCGTCCAGCAGGACGCCATTCGTTTGAAAGGCGTTTTCAATTCGCTTGCCGTTGGAATACTGCTTCTGTAGTTCGACGACCTTGCGGAAGAAATCAACGCCCAGCAAGGTTGGCTCTCCGCCTTGCCACGCAAAGCCGATGGTGGGAGCCTCCTGCGCCTCGATGTACTGGCGGATATAGCTTTCCAGAACATTATCGGGCATAGCCCACATCGACGCGCACGGATAAAGATTTTCCTTTTCCAGGTAAAAACAATATTTGCAATCCAGATTGCAGATCGGTCCCACCGGCTTGGCCATGATGTAAGAGCCTGGAACACGTCCGAGTTGTTCAGACAGCTTCGAACTGCCGCCGTTGGGTTCGCTGGCCATGTTTCCCACCGCTTCGAATTACGCCCCGATGTAGTGGTCGTCAGTTTCTTCCCGAAGCTCGCTGATACGCTGGCGAAGATCGCGCGCCAGCGTCGCATACCGTGGGTCGGCGTAGAGGTTGTTTAGCTCGCCCGGGTCCTCTTTGAGATCGTATAGCTCGAACTCCTGAGGATCCTCGTAATAGTGGATCAGCTTGAACTGCTCGCTGCGGACGCCTCGATTCTTTCGCACATTGTGCGGCCCGGGGTACTCGTAGTATTCGTAAAGCCAGTCCTTGCGCCAGGACATTGGTTCTTCTCCTTTCAGTAATGGAACCAGACTCTGGCCCTGTATCCAGGCGGGAATCTTAAGCCCCGCCAGATCGAGCAAGGTAGGCGCAATATCCGTATTCAGCACCATCTGTCGAGCGCTCGAACCGGCCTGGATCAGACGAGGATAACGAACGAGCATGGGTGTGCGGATCGACGGCTCGTGCATCAACCGCTTGTCGTACATTCGCCATTCTCCCAGGAAGAAACCGTGATCCGAACTGAACATCATCACCGTATCATCGAATTGGCCCATTTCAATTAGAGCCTGGAAGACCTTCCCAAGGTTGTCATCGACATCCGCTACGCCGGCATAATAATCCTTGACGATCTCTTCCAATGTCCTGGCGCAATTATCCTGCGTCTCACTGTCCTTCACGTAGGGTCCCCCGATTTTGTTGTCCGCGTCGGCGAAGGCTCTGGGCTTTCCGGAATACCCTTTCAAATCGTCATCAAAAGTGGCCGGCTTCGGAATTGTCACTCCGCGATAAAGATCCAGATACCGTCGCGCCCTGAAAAAGGGAGCATGCGGCGACTGGAACCACAGGATCAAACAGAATGGTTTGGCACGCTTCTGCCGGAGCCACTGAATGGCTCTTTCTGCGACCAGGTCGTCAACATAACCTTCGTAGACCAAGTTCGATTCGATTCTTCCGTATGACCCAGCTTGAATCCGTGGCCAGAAATAGTCCGCGGCTGCTCCGGGGAAGCCAAAATAGCGGTCCCACTGCCTCTCGCCCAGGCCGCCAACATGCGCTTTGCCAAAGAGCGCGACTTCGTAGCCTGCCTCACGCAACAACTCGGTAAAGAGCGGAACTTCGGCGGGAATCGCGCGCCTGTCATGGTTGTCGACGCATCCGGTACGGTGTGAATAGAGTCCGGTGAGCGCCGTGGCGCGCGACGGCAGGCAGAGGGCGTTGACCACAAACGAATTCTGAAACTGAATACCCTCGCGCCCAATGCGATCAATATTGGGGGTCTGGAGAATGCTATTGCCGTTCAGGCTGAGTGCTTCAGGCCGGTGGCCGTCAGTGGTTACAAAAATAAAATTCGGCCGGGCTGGCGGTGGTGCAGTCCCTGCGGCATTCTGAGGCAAGGCTGAGCCAAGGGCAATTGCACTCATAGCGCCTGCGCCGGCCGTCAAAAATTCCCGCCGCGATGATTTGCTTTCTGCTTCGTCCATGTATCCTCCGTGGGCGCCTTCACTCCGGGAGTTAACTGCGGAGATCCTTCGCTTCGCTCAGGATGACAGCCGCTCGATCCCTCCGCACGTTCTAAGCCGTGGGATCGAGGGCTCTCGCTTCCCAGATAATTTGACAGACAATATACCACCGTTCGGTAGGAAACCGGACGCCCGGTTGTCCGTTAATGGATGCTGTGGCCTGGTTTTGCGCTTGAACCAGGCTTACGCCACCAGGCTTACGCCACATTTTCAGGGCACCGGGCGCCATGCTACATTATTGCAGCAAAGGAGGATGTGCCGTGGTCGGTGAGAAGCTGCGCCATCACGAATTGTTTGGGCTGCTAACCCCCAAGGAAGTGGAAAGCCTCAGCAACGTCTCGGGGGTCGTGAAAGTGGGAAAGGGCGAAAGAGTCTACGCAGAGGGGATTCCAGCGAGCCACCTGTTCGTACTCCTCAAGGGGAGGGTGGAACTGAGGAGACCCGCGCAAGGGGGACTTAGCTTTCTGGTGGATGAGGTCGTGGAGGGAGGTGTCTTCGGGGTTTCTTCTCTCACAGGCGGAGAGCGTTACCTGTTGAACGCCGTGTGCGTGGAGGACTCCGAGGTGCTCAAGGTGGAGAGCCAGGTCCTGCGCCGTATCCTGGATGAAAACCCCGCAATAGGCTACGCCGTCCAACTGAGGATTTCCCAGATTTTCTTCAAACGTTACGTGGACGCCTTGGAGAGGCTGCGGTCTATAGTCTTGGCCGTCCCCGTGGGGCTCACATAGCGGGTTTCTGTTCTATTCCTCACGCCTATGGCTGCGAATGTGGCTCCTGAGCCTCGCGCGGTGCAGGCGGGTGCAGACAAGAGCGCAGCGGCCCCACACGCTCCCGCGCGCTGCGGGCGTTTTCAACCTGTCCACATTGAGTGAAAAGCTCTTCAGCCTCCTCAAAGCATATCTGCGCAGCTCGCAAACTCGATTGCGGATTGCGCTCCTCGAGCGCCAATCGGAGCAAGGCACTGCCACGATTGAACAAAGTTGCCGCGTAGTGGCGCGGGAAGCTCACCCTTGTAGGTAAGCGAAGAGCGTGGTCGAAGTGGCGAATGGCGCGTCGCAAATTCTTGCTGGTCGACGCAGAGTCTGCGGAGGGAAGGGAGACATAGGCGTTGCCCAAGTTGTTGTGCAAGCCGGCATTCTGAACCGGGAACACCGTTGCCGTGTACACCTGAAGGGCCTTGCGATAGCATAGGATGGCCTTGCGAATGTTGACCGCCTTCTCCCCGGAAGACAGTTGTCGGTAGGCGGTGCCCAGGTTCTCGAGCGCAGCTGCATAGCAAACGGGATCACTCACTCTTGTCCTCACTTGCAGCGCCCTTTGATAGTGCGACACTGCCTCCACCCACTTGTCTGGAGATGTTTCCTCGGATAATTCACAGTAGGAGTTCCCCAGGTTGAACTCCTCTCGCGCCCACGCTTCCAAGTCACCCACACCGCGATAGATTTGCGCGCCCTCTTGGAAGCAGCTTGTAGCTGCCTGTAAGCGGACTTGGGTCGGCTCTCGAGACGAAATCAGCCATGTGTTTCCCATCGCACTGAGAATTTGGGCTCGCTGTCTTGGCTGTTGGGAGGGGCTTACAAGCGTGAGCGCAACGCGCAAATGGCTCAACGCAATGTCCGCCGAGGTTTGCGAGTGAAAACGACAGCCTCCGCTGCAACAGACTCCCATCTGGAAATGAATCGCATAGTTCATCGACTCTGTCTGGGAGGCCTGCAGCAAGGCCGTAATACACGACTCGCATTCATACTCCTGGCACAGCCTGTGCGCCTCGAGCAGCCGGGAGGTTTGGCCGCCCGTCATAGGGAGCGTCAAGGCCCAGAGGGCATTCTCAGCCGGCATGGATTGTCACCTTATTCCTGAACCGTTGACTCGCCGCCAGACTAGAAATTAACAAACATGTCGGTCTCGGCTCGGTATTGGGTCCTAGCTCCCTGCTGTATGGGAACGTAGAAATGCCGAGCCGGGTCGTTGGGGCTGATTTCATTCTGAATGTAAAAAAGGTTCTGCCATTGGAGGAAGCTCGCCAAGCCCACATCCAGACGGATGGAGTGCGTCCGGACGTTGACTCCCACGTTTGTTCCAAGGCGATCGTCGGTAAATTGGGAGATCATGGAGTTGGCCTCCTTGACCGCGTAAAAGTAAAGGAATCGCACGTCTCCCCGCTTCTTGATTTGGCCGGCGTTGAGGGTCGCCATCCAGGCGTTTCGCTGAAAGCTGGTGCCGACATTCCGGCTGGCGTGGAGATCGAGAAAGACGGGGAATTCCTCTTTGCCCAACATCCAGCCTTCCTTGGTGATGCGGTAGGCCAGATGCGCGACCTGGTAATGGTCCGCAGTGTAAATCCCGCCGCCGGGCATGGTAGTCGCGCTGCCAGTGCCGGCCAGGGGGCCATTAAGCACGCTGCCTACGACAGGATTGACAAGTGCCGGCAGGCCCTCGCTGGTGGACATGAGAGCGATCTGGTTGGGATTGCGGAACAAGGCCATATTTGTGTACATGTAGTGGGACCAGCCCGATTTGATCCTGCCCTTCAGGAACACGCCCTGGTCGAACATGTCCGCCGCGCGAACGTTCTCGCCTGGCTGGTATCCCGCCTGAAGGTACGCGCAAGCGGCCGGGAGAGCTGCCGGCGTGGTGATGGTTGCCGGCAATGAAGTTATGGTTTGGGTGGGCACGGTGCATTGCTTCAGCGTAGGCAGCACCTGGATATTGGGGTTGGTTAAGATGTATTGGCCGGCCATCAAATCAATTCGAGTAATTCCCAACGGATTATCGCCCGGCGACGTGCCCACGGTTTGCTGGAATCCGTCGAATCTCACATCCTCGTCCCACAAAAATCGGCTGCCATCTTGAAAAACCTCCGGCATCTTGCCGCCTTGAAAACTCAGGCTGGAGCTGGGGTGGTAGTTGGCCCAGGCCTCGGTCAAAAAGATCGGTCCCCTAACGGCGCCTCCCCCCATGTCCGTGTCATCCGTCAGCGGATTGTCAAACCTACCGGAGCCGAGTTGAAAATGCACGTTCAACTGCTTATCAATGCCCTTATCCAAGTTCAGGCGTGCCCGGTATTGGCCCCGAACGTTCTGTTCCGGGCCTGCGATCTTGTCCGAGGAGCGAAAGACACCGTCGCCCCGCAGACGAAGGTCCCCGCTGAATCTGAAACCGGCGACGTTTTGGGAGATTCCCTCGACCCGCCTCGAGAGAGTCTCTAGCCTCGTTATGTAGGGCTGGGTTTGCTCCTGACCTGCCGGCTGGAGCAGGTTCTGACCCGCCGGGGAGTTGGGAGAAACCGAGGTCCGGATGACGGGGCCGGCGGGAGCAGGACCGGCCGCACTAGCCGGCATAAGCGGCTGTGCACTCTCGAGAGCTGCAAGCTGGAAGAACTCGCCGAGGTCGGGCGCTGCTGCCGGGGCGCTCGGGAGCAGTTCGTGGCTTTTCACCACGGGAGGCGGATCTTGGGGATAGGAAGTCGCCGCTCGCTCGCCCCCTTTGGGGGCAGGGTCGGGTTTATACGACACAAGGCGTAGCACCTCATGGTCGTGCGCCGCTGCCCCTGTTTCATCTGCAACCAGCAGAGAGCGGTTTGGCTGTCCCTTCAACTCATCCACTGCCACGACCAACTTTGCGATCTGTTGCTGTTGCGCTGCGAGCAGTTGTTCTTGGCGGTCGAGCCGCGCCCGCATGGCGGCAATTTCGCCGCGATACTCGTTGCCTGGAGCGGCGGCGCGAACCGCGGCTCGCTGCCCGCCGGCCGGGACAGTGGACGAGGATGCTTTGGTCTTGGCAGCAAGCTGCGGCGGAGCTTTGGCGGAACCGCGTGTACTCTTGCCGCCGGTCACAGCCTTGTCTTGCTCAATCGCTGCCGGGGCGGAACTGGCAGCTTGGGACGGAATCGAACATGCCGTCAGAACAACAGCAATGATCGTTAACAAGAATGCGATTCTCGAGTTGAAACCAAGCAGTCTCATCATAGGCAGGGTCTCCTCGCGACACCTGGTGATGTTCCAGTCAGCTCCTATGGCGGCGCGTTCAAATTGTCGAATGGCGGCGTAAGGCCGCCTGCACCCAAGCTAAACCACTACCGCTGTCTTTTCTTTGCTGCTTTCTTTCGTAGGAAGTCCGCGTATCGTTCCTCACTTGCCATCCGTTGAAGTAGTTGCTGGAGGCGTTTTGGATTCATAGACTGCGCGAGCAGCCTCCGCCTGGCCTCCCCCAACTGTTCCACCCAAGCTCCGTATTCCGGTCCGAATTGCTTGGCGATCTCGCGCTTCAACCGCTGCGCCAGAGCGGGACTACAACCGGAAGTGGAAATGGCAATCTGAAGGGGACCGCAGCGGACGATGGCGCCATAGAAGAAATCGCAGTGCGCGGGATCATCGACCGCGTTGCACAAAACCCGCCGCTGGGCAGCTTCTTGGGATACACGCTCATTCAACCGCCGCGAAGAGGTCGCGACAATGACCAGGAACATCCCCTCGAGATGCGAGGGTTGGTAGGAATGTGCATGCCAAACGAGCTTCCCCTCCCGCGCCCACTGCTTTAGTTTCTCGGTTGCTTTCGGCGCCACCACATACACGTCCGCACCGCTCCCTAGGAGACTGCGGACCTTGGCTTCGGCGACCGTGCCCGCTCCAACCACCAAGCACCGCCGGCCTTTAAGCTTCAGGAAGACAGGAAGGAAGCCCACCTGAGAATCTCCTCATTGCAACCGCAGGCAGGTGCACGCTTTACTTGGCCACCGGCAGAGGAGTTGTTCCATGCTCTGCGGGCAGTCCCAGCGCCCTCTGGCGCACCGAAAGGGCGATCTTGTAAAAAACGGTGATCATCAGGCCGCCGACAGCCCACACCGCCGCGCTGATCACGATCTCGGGTGGCGTCGGAACATAGCGCGTTATGGCTCCGAGCGGCGAGGGCATAAAACCAGACACCACCAGGCAAATCCCTTTGTCGATCCAAAGAGAGACGAAGGTCACTACGCAAGCCGCCGCGAGCCACCGTTCATTTCTCCGGGCAGCCGGCATCAGCAGCAGGAAAAGCGCAACTGCCATCAGAACCAGGGAAGTCCTGCCCCAAGGCAGCAGCGAGGAGTGGCCTAGCGTACCCAGATACAAATTCTGGAAATCTTCCGTCAACTCCGGGACATGGCTGTACAGGGAAGTAAAGAATTCCATGAGGATGAAAAACACATTGATGATCATCGCATAGGTCACGATCACGGCAAGCCCGTTGATGGCTTTCTTCCCCACATCAAAGCCCGTCATCCCACGCAATAACAAGCATAGCAGGATGAGCAGGGCGGGTCCCGCCGCGAACGCCGAGGCAAGGAATCGCGGCGCCATGATCGCGGTCCGCCAGGAGAATCTGCCCGGCAAACCGCTGTAGAGGAAGGCCGTAACGGTGTGGATGCTGATGGCCCAGGGGATGGACAAGAAGATAACGGGCTTAATCCAGCCGGGCGGGAAGACACCCCGCTGTTCGGCGTGCAAAGTGACCAAGGTGATGGTGACATTCAGCGCAAGGTACCCGGAAAGTGAGAGCATGTCCCAAAACATGAGGGAACTCAAATGAGGGTAGAGGATAACATTCAGAACCCTCATGGGCTGCCCCATGTCAACAAAGATGAAGAGCATGCACATGCTCACGGCAGAGATGGCCAAAAACTCGCCGAGGATGGCCATGCGCGCGAATTCCTTGTGATTGTGCAAATAGTAGGGCAACACTACCATGACGGCAGAGGCGGCGACTCCCACCATGAAAGTAAACTGACCGATGTAAAGCCCCCAGGAAACGTTCCGGCTCATGCCCGTGACGCCCAACCCGTAGTTCAGTTGGTGAAGGTAGAAGAGAAACCCGACGCTGATCACCACCAGCAGACTTCCGACACCAGTCCAGTATCGGCGGCTTCCCACCACGGCTTTTTCGAACATGAACATCAGCAGCGCCTCAAACCACGTAGTAGACGTTCGGTCCCGTACCGAGTTCCGGCTTTCGCCGCAGGGTGTACTGCGAAGCGAGCAACTTCCTGATTTCGGATTGGGGATCGTTCAGATCACCGAATACCAGCGCCTTTTCAGGGCAAGCCGCCACGCAGGCAGGCATCTGCCCTTTCGCCAATCGCTCGGAGCAAAACGTGCACTTCTCAACCACACCCTTGGTTCGGGTCGGAAAATCAGCGGTCAGGGTCTTAATGTGTGGCCGGGGATCCACCCAATTGAAACTTCGCGACCCATAAGGGCAGGCCGCCATGCAATACCGGCAACCGATGCAACGATGCCAGTCCATCATGACGATGCCGTCTTCATTCCTTTTCCAGGTGGCGCCAGTCGGGCATACCCGAACACAGGGAGGGTCATCACAGTGATTACACAGCACCGGAGTGGGCTCTCCCCTGCGTGAGTTGGCCAAATATGGGGTCTCGTAAGAGGGGAAAAGGTCCTCAAAAGGTTCTTCCCAGATCCACTCGATGCGATGCGCCGGATTCTGAAAGGATGGGATGTTGTGTGTGGTATTGCAGGCCTCGATGCATCGCGTACAACCTTGCTCCTTGGCGCATTTCTTGGTGTCGATAATCATTCCCCATCGCTTGCGCGTGCCGGCTGCGGAAGCCGGCCCCGCCTGGCTTGGCCCTGGACTGTCCAGCAGAGCGAGTATTTCCCTTCCTGAAAGCGCCACCAAGCAGGCGCCGGAAAGCTCCAAGAATTGCTTTCGTGTGATCTTCATTGTGAACTCCTGCGAACCAACTTCGGGTCCACGTGGCAATCCCAACAGTAGACCGAGACGGCGGCGTAGTTGTGGCAGCGGTCGCAAAAGTCGGCTTTGTTCGTATGGCAGGAGAGACAAGTCCCGGCAAGGCTCATGGTGTAGGTCTTGCCATTAAAAGCCCTGAAGGAATGCACGTCATGCCTCACTGCGGCATCGCGCCAGTCCATGAGCAAGTGCATATGGGAGGTCCGCATATAGCTCGCGGGCGCCACGCACTGCCTTTCCCGAGTCGGAAGGATCGGTTGTGGGCCACGGGATGTCGTCCCCGCCGCCAGATCGTGCCACACCGGGAAAGTGATCAAGCCGAGAAAAATCAAAAGGCCGGAGTAGATCACGCCGCGGTCACGCATGGGCCGGAGCCTCCTTACCCGGAAGAGGCTCGCCCCGCAGGTCAGTGGTTCTCTCCCTTTCGCCCTTCATCACCAGAGCGTTACCCACCAGTTCGTGCACGCCCGCCACCTCGACACCAGGTACCCAGTATTCGAGCAAGGGAGGCAGCGTAGCCTTGTCGATGGCGCAGATGCAGGTGAGAAGATTCACTCCAAAAGTGTCCCGGACGTACTTGACGGCGTTAGCGCGCGGCAGCCCGCCGCGCAGGCGCATTTCGATGTTTTCGTCAGTGCCCAGCCCGGCGCCGCTTCCGCAACAGAAGGTTTGTTCCCGGATAGTATTCTCGGGCATCTCGTGGAACTCGCGGCAGACGCTGCGCAGAATGTAACGCGGTTCCTCGATAAGCCCCATCGCGCGTGAGGGGTTACAGGAATCGTGGAAGGTCACATTCCAACGGTCGTTGCGGCTGGGGTCAAGGTTGAGTTTGCCCTGGTGGATCAAGTCGGCGGTGAATTCACAGATGTGAACCATCTTGGTGGAGCGCGCATTCTCAAACCGCGTGCCCGTGAGGGGGGAAACCGGCGCCTCGAGAAAATCCGCCGGACCGTTCATGGTGTCCATGTATTGGTGCAGGACCCGCCACATGTGGCCACACTCACCGCCCAGGATCCATTTCACGCCCAGCCGCTTCGCCTCCGCGTAAATCTTGGCATTCAAACGCTTGATCATTTCGTGCGACTGAAATAGCCCGAAGTTTCCACCCTCCGAGGCATAAGCGCTGAACGTGTAGTCCAGTCCCACTTCGTGCAGCAGCATCAGATACCCAAGGAACGTGTAATAATGGGGCGTGCCGAAATAGTCGGCGGAGGGCACAATAAACAGAATCTCTGCGCCCTTGCGGTTAATCGGCGCCTCGACGCGGACGCCCGTGATTTCCTCGAGTTCATCCACAGCGAAGTCGACGCTGTCCTTGAAGCCGTGCGGCTGGACGCCCAGGTGGTTGCCGGTGCGAAAGCAGTTGGCCGCCGGCTCCAGCACCCAGTTGATGTTGCAACCCACCAGATTGAGCAACTCCCGGCCGATCATAGTCACTTCCGCCGTGTCGATGCCATAGGGACAAAAAACTGAACAGCGACGGCACTCGGTGCACTGGTAGAAGTAATAGAACCATTCTTTCAGCACATCTTCCGTGAGCTCCCGCGCGCCGCCTAACCTGCCCAGGAGCTTCCCAGCACTGGTGAAGTAGCGGCGATAGACCGAACGGATCAACTCCGCCCGTAGCACAGGCATGTTCTTGGGATCGCCCGAGCCAATGTAGAAATGGCATTTATCGGCACAAGCCCCGCAACGAACACAAATGTCCATGAAAAGGCGGAAGGACCGGAACCTCTCGAGCCTGTCCCGCATGCCCTCCAGGATGATTCGCTTCCAGTCCGGCGGCAGTTTCCAGTCCTTATCGAACGGCTGCCATTCCCTGGGATTGGGAAGGCCAAGGTACCGCAAGTTCTTGGGCGCCGCACTGTAGCACATGACGCCCTTGCGGAACTCCACTTGCGGGTCCATCCAGTCTTTGCGAGGAGGCCGATAATCAATCTGCACGAGTTCTTCGGGCTTGGGGTTAGCCATTTCGATCACTTATCGAGCGGCAAGCCGGCGGCCACAATCTTGTCGCGGAACTCCGCTTCCCATTCTGCGTAGGTGTGGACCTTTACTGGGTAATCCCAGGGGTTGATGTGTCTTTTCATGCGGTTGTTGTTGGCGAGGTTGCGCGTAGGACTCAGGAACACGCCACCCATGTGCACCAGCTTGCTGAAAGGGAAATAGGCCGCAAGCGCGCTCATCAAAGACAAATGCACAAAAAACAGCGACCCAACCTCCTTGGGCACAATGGGAGAGAAAGTCACCAGCCCAAGGGCGAGCTGCTTAATGGCGACGGTGTCCACTCGCGTGAAATACCGCATCGAGATTCCTGAAACCGCCAAACCCAGAATCAAAAAAAGGGCGAAATAATCGGCGAGCAGGGAAATGTACCTAACCTGCGGATCCCTCAGCCTTCTTTGCAACAGATAGAGCAGGGCTGCCACAATGACCACGTCGGACAGGTAGAGA
>Ga0326727_10006868_pt1 | contig 30696 bp, 24 predicted proteins | sample MB2enrmetagenome_FD_207643 | JGI IMG/M metagenome (GOLD analysis project Ga0326727, IMG submission 207643) | Lab enriched peat soil microbial communities from McLean, Ithaca, NY, United States - MB29MY | ecosystem: Environmental > Terrestrial > Soil > Wetlands > Peat | place: USA: New York... | reverse complement strand
CCCCTCTCCTGGGGGAGAGGGCCGGGGTGAGGGCGAGCGTGTAATCCATTCTTGCGGTTCCGCTCCGCCGGCGTAGGCTCTCCTCGATGCCCAACACCCGCCCAAACAGAGGGAGAACTTCCGGGCGCTGTTTGAAAGCTCGATAGCCTCGGTTGCGTCCGTCGCGTTGCTGCCCCTCCGCCCAGAAGGCGAGCGAACACCAGGGCGCGTCGTTTTCCACAAGTGCCGCGCGCGCCTCCCCCTCTCCTGGGGCGAAGGTCGTGGGTTCGTCCATACTTGACAAACAGCTTGCGTGCGACCGCGGTGATGAGCAGGCGCGCGCCAGTGCCGTTTATGAAGCCGCTATCGCAGCCTACGAGCAGATGGTGCGCCTCTGGTTTAAGGCGTTTCGCGATCCATTTCAAGGTCATCGTGGTTTCGCGGCGCAACCGCCAGGCCAGCGAAACCGATGACCCTTACCGAGCGCCACAAACTGGAGCTCTTACTGGCCTGACAATCTGGACTGTGGCCGTGCCGGGCACGCGTGGCGAGCAAATCCCCATTCTTGACCGCGCCCATCAGATTCAGTATCCCAACCCTCACTATGAAAGCATCCCTTTGGTTTGGCGCTCCTGTAATGATTGTGCTGGTTTTCTCGCTGAGTCTGTCTGCGCAGCCGGCCTCCGACGGATTCATCCCGATTTTTGACGGCAAGACGCTCAACGGCTGGCACGCCAGCGCCAAGACAGGTCACAGCCGGGCCAGCGAGCACAAGTCTGGCGGCCGCTGGTTCGTGCAGGACGGCGCGATTGTGGGCAGCCAGGACATCCCCGGCAATGGCGGCATCCTGATTACCGACGAGCCCTTCGGCGACTACGAAATTGTGCTCGAGATGAACAATGATTTCGGCCCTGACAGCGGCCTGTTCCTCCGCAGCACCGAGGACGGCACGGCCTACCAGGCGATGATTGACTATCATCCGAACGGCAACCTGATGGGCATCTACGGCGAGGGCCGGCTCGGCGGCAAACCCTCCGTGCTCAACTTCACCTTCACCGACAAGGTCACGGTCATCATCCAGCGGACCAATTCGCCGGTGGCACTGCCGGTGCTGGTGGAGTCGTGGCCCTTTTTCTGGCGCCACGGCCAGTGGAACGAGTTGCGCGCCCGCATCGTGAACAATCCGCCCACGATTACCACTTGGGTCAACGGCGTGAAGTTCATGGAGTGGACCGAGCCCCAGAAGCGCCACCCGGACACGGGCGGCATCGCCTTCCAGGTCCACGGTGGAGGCGACTACACCAAACAATTCGTCCGCTACCGGAACATCCGGCTCAAGAAAGTGGAGAAGTGATCTGGAGGACAAGATCGAGCTGGCAGGCGCCCGCGGGCAGGAAACCCCGCGTCTCTTCCGCCCCATCATAGGGGTCCTTCTCCCTCCTCTCACTCCACCACCAGCACGTCCGTCACTTCGCGCATCGGCACGGCGAGCTCAAACTCGCCTTGATCCTTCGCCTTGAAATTCACCTCGCCGCTTCGCAGCGAGCGCACTTTGCTCACCGGCACCGGCGAGCGGAACCGAACCACCATCCTTTCCGCCGGCTCGCCGCTGAAATTGGCCAGCAGCACGACACCCTTCTGCTGCGTCCATAGCGGCCAGGCAAGAATCTGGCTGACCGATGTGCTCGCGGCATGTCGCGCGCCGGCCTCCAGCGCGAAGGCCGTGATCGCTTGCCGCCACTCGTCGGAGGGAAACACGATGGCCTTGGCCAGCTTCCCCTCGATCTCTCTCGCGCTGTCCATGTAATTCTTCCCGACCGTCCGCGGCTCGACGCGCACCAACCCTGCCTCGTGGCTAGCCTGGTACGGCTCCATTACGGGACTCGGGCGCGTGATAGCGGCCTCGCGCGCAAAGATCGGCCGGCGCCAGTCTTCCACGTTGATCGGCTCGCCCCATCGCTTGAGATCCCCGGCTGGTTTCCACGCGCGTGACTGCGCGCCCATCATCGGGTTCCACGCGTCCGTTGGGCTGTTGTACTCATCGCGCAGCCCAGCCCAACCGCTGCACCAGAGCCGCCCGCCCGAGCGCACCCACTGTTCCAGCGCCTCGGCCGCTGCGGCCGGGACCGATTCGTTCACCACGTAGCAGCACTTGTAGCCCCGCGCCGCGAAGCGCCCGTCCGCGACTTCCTCGTCCGAGACAATGTCCACCGGCAGCCCCGCGTGCAACAGGGCCAGATAGACCATCATCTGCTCGCACTGCTCGGTGTCGTCCTCTTTCCACACCGGCCAGCTTCGCGAATAGAGCAGCGCCACCTGCGCTCGAGGCGCTCGGCCCTCGGCCAAAAGATCGTCCACCTGCCCCAGATCGCGGGTCAACTCGCCCACGCCCTGGACCATCGGGAGGTTGTCCGCCCAGTCGTCGAAGAAGGTGTAAGCCGGGCCATAGTAGTAGAAGTCGAAAATCTTCGCCTCGCGCGCCAGGCAGGCGAAGGTCCGTAGTTTGACCGCCGTCCGATTCGCATCCCGGGTGATGTAGCAGCCGAGCGGCGGCTCGGCGGGCCGGGCGGCGGCGCGCGACCAGTCCATCAGCAGCGTGTTCAGCTCCATCGGCACCCGGGGATTGCCGTTGCCGCACCAATCTTCGTTGAAGCCGAGCGATACACCGCGCAGCTTGCCGAATTCAAACGCGTCAATCCCCCGCGGCAGGGTCCCGTAGTCATACCACCAGGGCGGCCCGAAATTCACCCGCGTGCCCACGCCGGGCGCGAGCTTCTCCACTTCCCGCGTGGCCAACGCGTAGAGCCGCGCGGTGGAGTGATTCCAGAACAAGGCGGACCAGTAGAAGAGCCGGCGAGCGTGGAGGTTGGAGGCTTGATTCTCGATCGTCGTCTTTCCCACCACTCGCTCGCGTATCTTGAAAAACTCGCGCCAGCTTAGCCGCGGTGCGGTTACCTCCTCCCAGGACAGCCGGCCGAAGAACCCTGGCGTGAGTCCGCGCTGCCGCAGGAACGAGCGAAACTCCTGCTGATACTCCGCGCCATCGAAGGGCAGCCCGTCGGGCTCGTCCATCAGGTCGGCAATGACCGTGGGCAGGCCGAGCGGGTGTGCCTGACGGGTGCGCGCCACGCCCTCGGCGTAGGACCGCTCAATATACTGCTGAAGTGAATCCCACTTCAGTGGCGCCGCGCCTCCGAGTTTGGCTTCGCGCGGCGGAGTTTCCACGAACCGCCAATATACTGTGCTCCGATCGAGGCCGTGCGCTGCCGCCTGCTTGCGCAGTTGGCCGGGTTGTCCCCCGTTCTGCTCCCAGAACCCGTTCATCCCGAGCATTTGGATAATGTCAAAATCCATCCGGGCAATCTCCGGGCCGGTGTAGAACTGCCCATTGGACCGGAACCCCGTCAGGCACCAGATTCTTCGCGGGAGCGGTCCATCCGCCAGCTTCAACGCCTTCACCTCGGCGAGCCGGCGTTCTGTGTCCTCGCGAATGCTCAGCAACCGCTTCGAGTCTCTCGATAGGTCGGCCGGCAAACGAAGGCTGATCACGTTGCCCGGGTCGTGCTCCGTAATGGACCGGACGATGGCCGCCGCGTTCGCCGCCGTCGCCACCTCAAACCGCGCCTCCACCCCTCTACCCTCCAGTCCCGGCTTGGTCTCAAAGAGAAAACGCACTGATGGCGCCTCCTTGCCCAGCAGGGAGGTTAGCTCAATCCAGTCCGACTGCTGCGCCTGCACCCACCCGGCTTGGGTTGCCGTGGCCCCGGCGTCCTTTCCTGCAAACAGTTCCGTCTGTTTGCCGCCGGGATGATGCGCGATAATGTGCATCCGCCAAGCGACTTCGGGCGGTGACAAAAGCGTCACGCGCACGAATGCGCCGGGTGGATTGGCGCCGAAAACGACTGCCGGGGCAAGCATCGCCAGGATTGCTGCAATCATTGTTCTCATCTGCGGCTCCGAGAAACGATAGTCCGGACTTCATGGTTCTTTGGCCCCTTTCGTGCCCAGCAGCCCGCTCCAAACAGGCCGTTTTGTCGAGAACTTCATCCGCTGGGTTCTCTACCAGGAAAAATCCCTCTCCCGCCCCTCCAGACGCCAGCGCGACGGAGTGCGTTGCTCCTGCCAGTCCAATGGTTCGCCCAGCGGCAGTTTCCGGGAGGCGGCGGCCAGCGCGGCGCGTAACGCCGCCTCCTGCTCCGGGCGAACCGTCTCGCGCGGAAAAGAGACAAAGAGCGGGGTGCCGCTCCGCGCCAGTAATTCGAGCCATTGACGGTTCTTTTCCCAGGGGACGGAATCGGTCTCAACCTGCCCGGCGCAGTCGCCATCCACCGCAAAGAAAGTGCCGTGCTGCGGCGCGCGAAAGGCCAGACTGTTGACGCCCATTCTGCGTGTGCGGGACCAATCCTTGCCGCTGGTGTCGTCGCCGATTCTTTGCAGTTCGAACAGCCCGGCGGCCAGGTGGCCGACGGTGTTGCAGCCGAGGACCAGGGTGTCCTTGCCCGCCGCCTGGCGAATGTCCCGGTATAGTTCGAGGATGACCTCTGCCGTGGTGCGGCTGCGGTCGGCAAAGGCCCAGCCGTCGGCGATCATCTCGCCTTTCATCTCGAAACCCCAGCGGCCGGAGATTTCCTCGGTGCTGTAGTCATGCTTGATCAGTTCAAAGCCCCAACCCTGGAGGCGACGAACGGTTTCACGCACGTAGGCGCGGACCTCGGGCACGGATGGGTCGAGGCAATGGCTGTCGCGGGCGAGCCGCCAGCTTCGCGGTTGGCCGGGATAGGCTTGCAACGGCCGCACCCATATTCCAGGGCGGGCGCCCAGGGCGCGAACCCGTCGGGCAAACTCCGGCATGGTGAGGGTGGTGCTGAATTTGGGATTCGTCCGGTTCCAGGGGCCCGGGCTGTTGACGCCCCACGGTTCGTTCTTGACCTGCCAGCCGTCATCCACCACGGCGAAAGGCCGGGGGGCGTTTTTCGGCGCCAGGGACACCACATAAGCCGCATTCTTGAGGAACTCCTCGGCGGTATCGTTGCCATAGGAACAGTACCAATCATTGAAACCATACACCGGCTGCTTGGGCAGGCGTGGTTTGGGAGACATTAATTTACAAAAGGCCTGCGCGGCGGCGAAGGCTGTCTCGCCGACCGTTCCGCGCCGGCAGAGCACAGTGGCAACAGCGAGTTTGCGCCGGCCAAGCTGCACGCCCACGCCGCCAGAGCGCACATCCGCGTTCAGGGTGATGCCGCCGGCGTCTGCCGTCCAACGGCACAAGGCGGCGGCTCCCGTCTTAACTCCGTAGCCGTGAGTAAGCTGTCCATTGCTCGCCAGGAAACACCACGGCATGATTCGCTCGGGGTCGAGCGGCTTCCATTCCAAGTCACCGTAGCCACGCTCCCAGGCGTCCCCCAGATATTTCCAATCGGGGGCAAGTTCAGCCTTCCAGCGCAGTTCAAGGTGCTTCACGGCCAGGCCCGGAGCGGAGAGTTCAACCTCCAAGCCATCGCGCCGCGCTCTCGTCGTCACGGTGACGCCGCCGCCTTGCCATTGTTTGGCGTCGGCGCTGACAAGGTCGCTCCTGCCGATTTCCGTGATGGCTGCGATGGCGGTAGGGCTGTGACCCAGGTTACAGAACGAGGCATCCTGGCCGGGAGCGGCTCCGGCGCACCAGTGCGTGCCGAGGAGCGCTGAGAGGGCCAGGAGCACGGCAGGCCTGAGAACACCTGGTCCAAACCCCGAGGTGGCGGTTCTTAGGATCGGTCGGAACAGCCCGCGGCCGGTCCCCGATAGCCCGTGCGTCGGGGAGGTTCGCTTGCCCGCGAATTCCGGGGTGAGAATGTGCCTGGTTGCAATTGTCATTTTGTCATTTGGAAACGATCAGGCTGCGTTGAGTCAATGCGGCCTACTGTGCGCCACAGAGTGCTGAACGGGCATGGGGTCGTCAAGCAGCACATTTGTTTGATCACGCCCGCAGGATAGCCGCTGACAAGAGGTTTGCCGGCCATACGTATTCCACGGATGAGGCTGCCGCCAGGATAGTGCCGAGGCCTCCTGGAGTCGAGAGGCAGAACGGCCTTTCATTTTGCGACCGGCGGCCGATGCCAAATCCGCTGGCCGTCCTTATACACTTCCCTAACACGGTGAAAGGGCACGCGATGGCTCCGGCCCTCCGTATCGACAAGCCGGAACGCCTGGGGGTCGTCTTCGGAGAACTCCACTTCCCGAAACGGGACGACGATAACCCGGCCCTCCACCCGGTCAAAGTAGCCCAACTCGAAGTTCCCACGGCCAAATTCAGGGTCCCAGCGGATGCGGTTCAGGACTTCGTGAATGGGGGTCATCGCGAAGGACCGGTCAGTTACCCGCACTATGGCGGATTGTTTCCAAGCGCCGTTCGACCCAGGCGGCCTCGTCTTCAAGCTCCGCCCGTCGCTCAAATTGCGCCAGTGCCTCGTAACGGAGTGTCTTGCGCATCATCACAACTCTTTTCCCAGGAACCATTCATCCGGGCCCGAAGCATACCCGATCCGGGGGGACAAAAACAGGCTCTGCGGTTTGACGCCGGAGCGGGCGCTGGGGTAAAGTCCGTTCGTGAACTGGAAGGCTTCAAGTGAAACAGGTCCCGTGGCGCCGGTGCTCACCCAACCGAGGCTGGACACCCGGACTGCCCCTGGGGTGGACGACGCCGAGGGAGATTGGCTCTGCGCCTGGTGCTACAACCGGGTGGCCAACGAGCGAGACCGGTTCTGCCTCGATGGCAAAGACGAGTTCACGTTCTCAAACCCGGAGGGGTTCCGTTTTGACATCATCACCTTTTCCGAGACCCACGGTTGCGGCCAAACAGGCGTCCCCACCCTCGAGCATACCTGGTTTCCGGGCCATGCTTGGTCGTATTGTCAGTGCGCCGGCTGCGGTCAGCACCTGGGTTGGTACTTTGCGGGCCAGCATGAGTTTGCCGGACTGATAAAGGACCGGATTGTCCGGGCCCTTCACCTCAGGAACTGAACTGGCTGAGGTCACCCGAGGTCTGGAGTCGCAAGGAGGGCTTCGATGGGACTGTCAAAGGTGATACGATGTCGGCCAATGAGACTGAATGGCCCGCATGGCCGCTGGGCGCGAGGCCATATCGGAAATGTCCGCGTGTCGGACATTTGTATAATAACTGCCACTGGTTCTTACAACACCTGGCACCTGGCTGTTAAATCGCCTCCAAAGCCCATCAGAGCGATCCGACCTTCATTCCGGTACTGTGTCGTGGTCAGGGCGATCAAGATCGATTCCAGAGCCATTGGAGATCCAAATCACGCCGCCTTTCACTTCTCCGTCAGCATCTTGAAGTACTTCACGTAGAAATAGTTCAGGGCCGTCGTTCCAGTCGCAAAGAAGACGAAGCCGAAGAAGATCCCTCCTCTGTCTCTGGGCATGACCGAGGCCACAAGCAGGTAGAAAGTGGAGAACAGGACGAAATAGCTGGCAAACGACCACTTCAGAGCGGAAGAATCAGGCTCCATCATCAACCAGGGCGCCAGCACCATAGTCCCCCAATACGTGAACATGCCGGGCTTCGTGATCGTCCCCTGAGTCATTTCTGGTTCATATTCAAGACCGCCATGACACCCTCTACCCGCACAGCCGCCTGTAGTCGTAATTGTTGCTCTCGGAATTGCGCGGCATTTATCTTTTGACTTGATTCGCCGTACACTTCACCGTAGTGCCGGTCGGGAGAGCGTTTAATCACGGCGCAGCGCCGTCCGCCATGCGGCACGTCCTGGGCTCCAAACCAATCCACAGAACCTCAATCCAAAAGAGAAAATCCTCATCAAAATGAACATGTTCGAATTCCAATTCAGGTGGGGCGGCAAACGTTCGTCCTTTGGAGTCGACGTCAACGCCCCCACCATCGACGAAGCGGTCACCTAAGCCAACCGCTTCTTCAACAGCGACGTCACTGGCGATGAGAGACGCCAGGTTTTGGTTTCCGGGCCTCGGCTTCCTCAGGAGGCCATCGGCAGGGCAAAGTCGGGGCTTTGCACATGCCGGATGTAGCCCTCGGCCTGCTTGTGGCCGCTCTCGATACCGCGCATCCGGGTGACCATCTCCTGGAGCGCGTAGAATCTGTCCGGCGCCTGGCTGGCGTGGGCGTAGCAGGCGGAGCGCTTGCGCGGCTCTGTGGCCGTAATGTCGACGTAGTGGGTGGGGGCGAACTGGACCGTGTCCTCACCGTTGGAAACCTCGTAGTAGTAGAGGGCGAACTTCTTGCCCATTCGTAGCCACGCCTCATAGACCAGCATCGAAATCGCCCGGTGGTCGGCGTGGTTGTCGATTGGCCAGTGGGTGAAAACGACGGTCGGCTGTTCGGCCTCCAGGAGGCGGTGAAGTTTCTCGTAATGGCCAGGATCGACGATCGCGGCGCCGTTGATCTGTCCGGCGTACGCAGGGCGGGCCTTGAGAATCTCGCAGGCTTTCTTGGCCTCCGCTATCCGCACCGATTTGGCATCTTCCAGCAGCGGGTTTTCGGGCCACTCGCCCCGGTTCAGGTAGAGCAGAACCACCTCGTGGCCCAGATCGGTGTAGCGGGCGACAGTGCCGCCGCAGCCGTATTCCGGGTCGCCGGGATGCCCACCCGCGACGACCACCTTGAATTTGGGCCGGGTGCTGGGTGCTGCTGTGCCGGGCAATGGGTCGGCTGCGGCTTCTGCCAAAGGCAGGCCAACGGCGGCGGTGGTTGCAGCCAAAGTGGCTTTGCCCAGCATGTCTCGGCGTGAAATCGGTTTCATGTGGTCGTCCTGGATGCGGTTGTCCCGATTATGCGGGTTGAATGAGGGGACATCAACAGCGGTTTTCCTTGCGGTTTTCCTTGCCGCTGTGCCTGACCTGACTATCGACGAAGCTGATTTCGCCAGGCTGGTCATGAAAGTCGAAGCCCTTGAGCACCTTCACTCCAGGCGGCAGAGGAGACCGGCGCGGTGGCTGGTTGGCGCTGGGCTGGGCAAGGCTGAGCGTCAGGCTGACGCTGGTCAATTGAATACGCAGCAGCAGTTGGTCATCCAAACCAGCATGAAACCGATTCTCGGATGGCCCCTGGTCTTGCACCTTTTGTTCGCTGGTGTTGCCGCCAACGCACTCGAACCGGCCAACCCAAACGCCAACGCCAAGGCCAGGGCGATCCTCGACTATTTCCAGGGCCTGGGCGCCCGCCAGGATAAGCGACTGGTCTCCGGGCAATTCACCGGCTTTGGTCGTGGCACGACTCTGCGCCTTATGGACGACATCCACGACCGGACTGGCCAGTGGCCCGGCCTGGTGGGGACGGACTACGCCGATTTCCAAAACGGCAGCCTCACCTACAAAGCGCCGAACCAGGCCGCCATCCAGTACTGGAACCAGGGCGGATTGGTGACGATCAGCGCCCACCTTTTCAACCCGGCCAACCCCAAAGGCGGGGGCCTGCGGGACCAGGGCGTTGACCTGGAAACCCTGCTCGCCCCCGACACCGACACGCACACCCGGTGGATGCAGGAACTGGACCTCATCGCCGCCGGGTTGCAGGAACTCAAAGACGCCGGGGTGGTGGTGCTGTGGCGGCCTTTCCACGAAATGAACGGCGACTGGTTCTGGTGGGGCGCAAAAGACCCGGACACCTTCATAAAGGTCTGGCGTCACATGTTCGATTATTTGAGCAAGACCAAGGGACTCGACAACCTGCTCTGGGTTTACAGCCCCAACCACGGGAACAAGACCGCCGCCTACTACGCTGGCGACCATTACGTGGACCTGGCGGGCCTGGATGCTTACACGGATTTCGTGGACACCGACCACATCAAGGGTTTCGCCGAGGTCGCGAAGATCGAAAAGCCGTTTGGCTTCACGGAGTACGGCCCTCACGGCTCGCGCAACCCGCCCGGCGACTACGATTACCGCCGGTTGTTGGAAGGGGTGAAGAAGGACTTTCCCAGGGCGGTGTTCTTCATGAGTTGGGACGGCAAATGGAGTCTGGCCAGGAACAACAATGTCAAGGAGTTGCTCGCTGACCCCTGGGTCGTCAACCGAGGGGACTTGCCTGCCGGGCTTGCCGGGACGGGCAAATGAGGCTGGATAGTTACAAATGAGACAGCCGGTGATCGACTATTTTCCGATCTGCATCAGCAGCCACGCGGCCAGGATCAGCACGCCGACCGACGCCCAGGCCAGGAGAAAGCCAAACAGGTCTTCGCGGTAGCGACCAAGGAAGCCGTGCCAGCGCCCGGCGGTAAACCAGGTGCCGACATCGAGCAGAATCAACTCCTGGCCGCGGTCGGCGGCCAGAGGTTTGGACTGACCGGTCGGCAGGTCCTCCCGGTCGGTCGAGCGCCGCATCCGGTCGAAGAACGCCTCCAGGCGCGCACTGTCCTCGGGTTTGGTGAGCAGACTGACGATGATGAGCGTGGAGAAGCTCAGCAGCATGGCGAATCCGAATGGCCCCGGCAGCCACTTGTACACGAGCATCCATTGGCCGGTTTGGAGATGGGCCCACCAGTTGTCGGAGGCGAAGAGGCGCGCGAAACCCGTGGAAAGATTAACCGGCTTCGCGGCGGTGCCCGGCGCGCAAGTGGTGAGGTAAAGCGCCGCATAGTAGCCCAGGAACGCCACGAGGGTGGCCGCGCCCGCGCCGGAGCGATTGGCCCGCCGCCAAAGGACGCCCCCGAGGAACATCACGCCAAAAAGGGCCGCCAGGGTTTCAAGGAACAGGAAGGCGTACAGAACGCTCCCGACCGTCAGCGCGAAGAGGATGGCCATGCTGGTGGTGACCAGGCCGCTGACCCGCCCGACCCAGAGCAACTGCCGGTCGTTGGCGGAGGGGTTGAGGTAGTTGAACCAGAGGTTGCGGGTGACGAGGGCGCCGCTGTTCACCATCAGGTTCGAGCAGGAGGACATGTTGGCGGCCAGCACGCAGGCGACCATCAGGCCGACCAGGCCGGGACCGAGCAGTTGGCGGCAGGCGTAACCGAACGCCTGCTCGGCGTCGGGCAGCTTGACGCCCCGCCGGAGGACCAGCGTGGCCGCGATCAGGCCGGTGAGGGCCCAGCCTATGGTGCAGAGGCGCTTGGTCATTGAGCCGTAGGTCTGGCCGACGCGGCCGGCGCGCTCGGTCGCGCCGGTCGCGCACATCGAGAGGATGTGCGGCTGGGCCGTGATGCCGACGAAACCGTTAATGGCGAGCATGGCGATGGTGAAGGCATTCATCCCGCTGACGCTGCTGTAAAGGTCAAAGAAATTCCCCGGCAAGGCCCTGCGCATGCCCTCGAACCCGCCGACCTCGCGCAAGCCGAGCGGGATGAGCATGAACGACAGGGCGATGATCAGGAAGCTCTGCACGAAGTCCGTGTAAGCCGTGGCGATGAGTCCGCCGAAGAAACCGTAGAGAAGAAACGCCAGGGTCATAACGACGACAACGCCGTTGGCTGAGATCGCCTCGCCCCCGGTGGCGACGGAGATCACCTTGCCCGCGCCCTTGAGCATGACGCCCTGGCTGAGGACGAAAGAGGCGATTGCGAAGAGGGTGTAGGCGAACGCGAGCTTGCGGCCATAGCGGTCCTCGATGATCTCGGCGACGGTGGTGCGTTCGCTGCGGCGATACCACGGAGCCATCAGCCAATAGAGCGGCGTGATGAGCATGTTCTTCCATTGAAACCAGATGGTGGCGAAGCCCTGGTCGAAGGTCGCGCCCGCCTGCGCTACCGGCTGCTCCGCGTGGGTGCCCGTGCCGAAGGCCTGCCCGACCATCACCCACCACGGCAGTCTCCGGTCGCCCAGAAAATAGCCGCCGCTGGTGCGAGCCTTGCGGGAAAGCCACAAGCCGAACGATGTGATGCCGAGAAAGTAGCCGGCCAGCACCGCCCAATCCAACGCCCCAAAAGTGGTCGCGCCATGCACTGGCGCCAGATTACACCTTCGCCGGGCGGAGGCAAGGACGGGGCAGAGCGGCGAGTAACCAGTGACAAGTGACGAGGAAGGGCGGCCACCGCCCGGTGTGCCTTTGACAACGGGCCGGTCAATGGGCAGTATGGAACATGAAGTCCGCCATTTTGGCGCTGGATGCGGGCACGACCAGCTCGCGCGCCATCGTTTTCGATCACGCGGGCGCCGTCCGTGGCGCGGCCCGGCAGGAGTTTCGGCAGATTTGCTCGGAGGCCGGTTGGGTCGAGCACGACCCCCTCGAGATATGGCGGACCCAACTGGCGACGGCACAGCAGGCGCTGGCGAGAGCCGGGTTGGACGCCGCCGCGATTTCCGCCCTGGGGATCACCAACCAACGCGAGACGACCGTGGTTTGGGGTCGAAAGACGGGCCAACCGGTCCACAACGCCATCGTCTGGCAAGACCGGCGCACGGCCGGATTCTGCGACGGCCTCAAGCGCGCCGGTCATGCCGGGCTGATTCAAAGCAAGACGGGTCTGGTCATTGACGCTTATTTCTCGGGCAGCAAGCTGCGCTGGATTCTGGACCATGTGCCCGGCGCGCGCGAACGCGCCCGGCGCGGAGAACTGGCCTTCGGGACCATCGATACTTGGCTCCTCTGGAACCTCACCGGCGGAGGGCTGCACGTCACCGACCCAAGCAACGCGTCCCGCACCATGCTCTTTAACCTGCACACGGGGGATTGGGACCAGGAGTTGCTTGACCTCTTCCAGGCGCCCCGCGCCGTCCTCCCCCAGGTTCGGGCGTCGAGTCAGGCTTATGGCGAGACCGCCGGCGGCCTGTTTAAGGCCCCGATCCTCATCTCGGGGATCGCCGGCGATCAGCAGGCGGCGCTCTTCGGTCAGAGTTGCTTCACTCGCGGCTTGGCGAAAAACACTTATGGCACCGGCTGTTTTATGCTCATGAACATCGGCACGGAGCCGTTGCCGTCCCGGCACCAATTGCTGGCCACCGTCGCGTGGCGGGTGAGCGGTCAGACGGACTTCGCGCTGGAAGGCAGCGTTTTCATGGGCGGGGCGGTTGTGCAGTGGCTGCGCGATGGGCTCAGGGTCATTAAATCTTCCGCCGAGGTCGAGCGGTTGGCCCGGACGGTCCCCGATTCGGGCGGCATTTTCCTGGTGCCTGCCTTTGCCGGACTGGGCGCCCCGCACTGGGACCAATACGCGCGCGGCACTATCACGGGCCTGACTCGCGGCAGCACGGCCGGGCACTTGGCCCGCGCCGCCCTGGAAGGCATTGCGTTCCAGGTGGCGGACATTCTCGACGTGATGCACCAGGATTCAGGCCTCCCCCTCGGCCAACTCCGCGTCGATGGCGGCGCCTGCGCGAACAACCTGCTCCTGCAGTTCCAGGCCGACGTTCTCCAGGCGCCGGTCGTCCGGCCCAAGGTCATCGAAACCACCGCCTGGGGCGCGGCCTCGCTGGCGGGGCTGGCCGCCGGGTTCTGGAAGGGCCGGGAGGAGATTCAACGGGCCTGGCAGCCGGATCGGACCTTCGAGCCGCGGATGAGCGCCGACGAGGCGGCGCACCGGCGCAAGCGCTGGGCCGAGGCGCTGCGCCGAGCCCGTGATTGGGAGGAACATGAATGATTGGCCAGCCTCAGAATTCAGTTCCTTTCACTTGCGCCGGGCCCGTCGGCAAACTAGATTTGCGGGATGTTCGACTCGCTTAAAGCGGAACTGACAACCGCGGGGGACAAGCTGGCGCACGTGCGGAGGTTTCTTTGACGTGCCCGGCGCGCAAAAACGCCTCGGCGAAATCGATGCCTTGATGGCGGCGGACACTTTCTGGAGCAACCAGGAACGGGCCCGGGAAATCATTGCCGAGGCCAACACTCTGCGCGAGAGAGTCGAGCCGCTGCTCAAGGCGGAAAAGAAGCTCGAGGATTTTCGCGTGATGGTGGAGTTGGGCGAAGCCGAGCCGGAATCCGCCCAGGGCCAACTCCAGGAAGAACTCGAGCGGGACCTGGCGGTCTTTTTCAAGGAACTGGACTCCCTCGAGTTGAAGGTGTTTCTCAACGGCCCGCACGACAAGAGCAACTGCATCTTGAGCATCAATGCCGGGGCCGGCGGCACCGAGTCGTGCGACTGGGCCAGCATGCTCATGCGCATGTACCAACGCTGGGCCGAGTCGCGCGGCTGGCAGGGGGAACTGACCGACGTGCTGCCGGGGGAAACCGCCGGCATCAAGAGCGCCACGATGGTCATCACTGGCGACAACGCCTACGGCTATTGCAAGGCCGAGCGCGGCGTCCACCGCCTGGTGCGCCTATCCCCTTTCGACGCCAACAAACGACGGCACACCAGTTTTGCCAGCGTGGACGCCATCGCCGAAATCGAGGAGACTTCGTCTGAGATCGTCCTTCCGCCCAACGAACTCAAGGTGGACACCTACCGCTCCGGAGGCAAAGGCGGACAGAACGTCAACAAGGTCGAGACCGCCGTCCGCATCACCCACATCCCCACTGGCATTGTTGCCGCCTCCCAGAACCAGCGCTCCCAGCATCAGAACCGCGCGACCGCAATGAAAATGCTCCTCTCCAAGATTTACGCGCAGCGGCTCGACGCCCAGAAAACGGACATGGAACGTTTCTACGGCGAAAAGGGCAGCATCTCCTGGGGCAACCAGATTCGCAGCTACGTCTTCCAGCCCTACCGCATGGTCAAAGACCTGCGGACCGGCGTTGAAACCAGCAACGTCCAGGCCGTGATGGACGGCGCCCTTGACCCCTTCGTCAATGCCTGGCTGCGCGCCGGCTGTCCCGCCAAGCGCATGCAAGGCGTTAGGGACGACGATGCCTAACCGCCGAATCCCCGTTCCAGGCCGCATCCCGCCTCCTTTGCGATTCTCCGAATGACTATCCTCGACAGCATCCTCGAACAAAAGAGCAGGGAAGTGGCTCGCCTGCCGCAACGGACGGTCTCAATCGCGGAGCTGAGGGCAGTCCTCGATGCGCGGGGCCAACGCCGCGATTTCTTCGGCGCGCTGCTTAAGGGAGCCGGCCCCCCGCCTGCCGTGGCGCTCATCGCCGAGATCAAGAGGGCCTCTCCTTCGGCAGGTCTCATCCGCCCTGATTTCGATCCCGTCCGCATCGCCTGTGAATACGAGGCCGCCGGCGCAAGCTGCCTCTCCGTGCTGACGGATGAAAAGTTCTTCCAAGGCTCGCTTCAGCACCTTGGACAAATCCGCTCTGCGGTGAACCTGCCGTTGCTTTGCAAGGATTTCATCCTCGACGAACGGCAGGTCCTGGAGGCCGCCCAATGCGGCGCCGATGCCATCCTGCTCATCGTTGCCATCCTGACCCGGGCGCAGTTGGGCCGCTTGCTTGCGCTGGTTTCAGGCGCCGGCCTGGCCCCGCTGGTCGAGGTGCATGATGAATTCGAACTGGACTGCGCGCTGGCAGCCGGAGCCACGCTCATCGGTGTGAACAACCGGAACTTGAAGACCTTTAAGACGGACCTGGCCACAACGGAGCGCCTCGCGCCCGCCATAGGCCAGAGCGCGGCGGCGGGCAGGCCCCCCTTCCTGGTCGCCGAAAGCGGCATCCACACTCGAGGGGATGTCGAGAGGTTGGCCCGTTGCGGGGCTCGTGCCATCCTCGTCGGAGAATCGCTCCTGCGCCACCCGGACCTCAGCGCCAAAGTGCGTGAGTTGCTGGGACGCTGAGCGCCTGGATTAGAATTATGAACCATACTTATACCCGCCGCCAATTCCTGGCTCAGGCCGGCGCACTGGGCGTCCTGGCCGCTTGCGCACGGCCACTTCTCGAGTCGAGCGGCAGCGCGGGCGAGAAACTGCCAGTGGCCGAGGCCTTTGACCGGGAAATGGAGCAATTCATGTCCGCGCGGAAGGTCCCGGGCGGCGCCCTGGCGGTAGTCAAGGACCAGCGCCTGGTGTATGCTCGCGCGTACGGCTGGGCCGACCGTGAGAAGAAGGCGCCCGTCAAATCGGATTCGCTGTTCCGGATCGCCAGCATCTCCAAGCCGTTCACGGCTACAGCGGTCCTCAAGCTGGTCGAAACCAAGGGCCTGGACCTGGAGACGCCGGTTATTGAGTTTCTCCCCCTCAAACCCGTGCTGGCAAACGGCAAGACGGCCGACCCGCGGTGGAAACGAATCACCCTTCGTCATTGCCTGCATCATACCGGGGGCTGGGACCGCGATGTGAGCGGAGACCCGATGTTTCGCTCCCTCGAGACCGCCCGGGCCGTAGGCGTCGCCGCGCCGGCCAACTCAGAGGCCATCATCCGCTACATGCTGGGCCAACCCCTTGATTTCGACCCCGGCGCCCGCTATGCCTATTCCAACTTTGGCTACTGCCTGCTCGGACGTGTGATCGAGAGGCTCGGCGCCCGGCCCTACGGGCAATTCATGCGCCAGGAGGTGTTGGCCCCAATGGGTATCCGGCGAATGCGGCTGGGCGCTTCCCTGGAAAGCGGACGCGCCGAGGGCGAAGTGCGTTATTACACGCCCGATGATCGCGAGGTTCCGAGCGTGTTTCCCGCCCTCCCCGCCAAAGTCCCCGAACCTTATGGCAGCTTCTGCCTCGAGGCCATGGATGCCCATGGCGGATGGCTCGCCTCGGCGCCGGACCTCGCCCGGTTTGCCGCAACGCTCGATACGCCGGGAGGCGATACCTGCCTCAAACCGGATACACGCCGCATCCTTTACGAACCGCCCGCACCGCCGGTCAGCCGCGACCCGGACGGTTCGTTGGCCGGCCATTTCTATGGCTGCGGCTGGGTGGTCCGTCCTGGCGGGAAGGAGGGGCCGCCCGGCTATTCGCACAACGGCAGTCTGCCCGGTACCTTCACCCTGCTGGTGCGCCGTCTGGACGGCATCAGTTTCGCGGTCCTCTTCAACCAACGCTCCGAATCCTCCAGCCTGCCTGATGCGGCCATCCAGCCGGCCTTGCACCGCGCCTCCGACGCCGTGGCCCGATGGCCGGATTGAGCGGACCGAGCGTCAGAGCGGGGGCCTCCCGAGGCCCCGCACGCTCCGCACGCTCACTCCCGCGCGGGCCCTAAAGGGCCGCGCACTGGAGTTTGGACGTTTTCGCCAGCTTTTTCCCGGGTTCGCGCAGGTTGTCCGGGCCTCATCGCAGAGCGATGTCTTGAAGGTAGCCGTGTGGCTTCAGCCCACGGGTGGCGCGCCCCGAGTTGGTGTTGCGTCGCGGAGCGACGCGTGCTTCCGGGTGGAGGAGGCAAACATCCGTGGCTGCCGCGCCTTCCGCTGGCGGCACGGCTACGGGGCCTTTAGTGTGAGCAAATCGCAGGACGCTCAGGTCAAGGCGTATATCTCCAAGCAGCGGCAACACCACCGCAAAAAGACCTTCCAAGAGGAGTACCGGGGGCTGTTGGACCGCCACGAGATTGAATGCAACGAGCGGCATCTGTGGGATTGACAAGGCAAGCCAGGGGGTGCAAGCGTCGCTGGCGCGACGCGATGGCTACGCGCCGGTGATTCCGTGGGCTGAAGCCCCACGGCTACCTTCAAATCACCGCTTCGCGGTGCCGCAAAAGGTCCAAACTTCAGCTCGGGCTGAAAGCCCGAAATGCGACAGCCTGGGCTGGGGCGAGGCCGCGAGCAGAGGCCCAGGTGGCCGGCCAAAAACCTCCCGCCCCCTGTAGGGGCGTCACAAGACTCGGGTCCCTTGGCAACGGGTCCCCGCCTTACAGGCCGGACCCTTTCCGACCAGGCGGGCGGAATGGCTGGTTGATTCGCCTATTGGTGGCTGGTTTTGACCGCCCGCTGACAGTTCTGCATATTAAGCGGCAGGGAGATTATTGTAATTGGCCCTGGGGCGATTATATAGAAGCGTCAAAAATGAGGAGAATGGGGAGAGGGACCTTCGCCCCGCACCCTAATCGCGATTTCCCGTACGGCTTTCAAGCGGCTGGGGGCTGTGGGTACGTTAGAGCCCTCGAAGGAAGTTCTGAGCCGCCCCATCGAGGACGGCAGAAAGGAGCAGTGTAATGTTTTCGATGAACCTGATATACTTCTGCCGACTTCCCCGAAAAAAGCTGGTCAAGAGCATTCCATGAACTGCCCAGTTCCGGGCCGCATAAACGAGGGTCGGGCCGGTGGCGGCGGGAGGTGGGTTGTCCACGCGCCCGCCGGGGGCGAAGCGAGCGTTGCGACGCCTGGCACCATCAAGCGCATGGGCTATGATCTTGCCGATTCCCCTACGCCGGTCTTCCGATCGCATGTACTTATGGTAGATGACCTCCCACATAGTCGGGGTTCCATCGGCCTTCAGCTCCCCTTGCACCCCGCCTGTCTGGCACTCCATCGAGAGCAAACTGTTAAGTGCGTCCAAGCAGGTGCTTTCGACGGCGGGGGCGAGGCCCGCAAATCTGTAAAGCACTTCAAAGCGTTTTGCATCAGACTCCTTCACCCGTTCCAACGAAGGACCTGAAGACGATGCAAGCGAGAGAATGGAATCTCTGGCAAACAGCGCGTTCGTAGCTGTCCAGAGTAGGTTGAACCGCACTGACTCGGTGATGCCCTGAGCCCGCGACGATCTCCCTTCGGACTTGGTCGAGAAGGACAAGTCGCTCAGCGCGGCACCCCATCTGACCCAATCACGGGCTGTGCCGTAGCCTATGAGCATCTGCTGTTCGTCACCGTTCAGAGGCCTCACGGCTGTCTGACGGGCCGACACCTTGGCCGCGCACTTTCCCAGATTAGTCCTTGCCCTATTGAGATTCGTCCTCGTTTCCGGTTTCATTGTTGCTTAGTTTGCCGTTGTCGCGACTTCTTGTGAAGGGGAGAATTCGAGTTGAATTCTAACCGGGATTTCCCATTTGGCTCGGTGTTCATGGTTCACCTTTGGGTTTTTCCGGTCGCTTTCGCGATTATCCTCTCATCACTCGGCATTTCAAGCCATTTCCAGGTCAAAGCCTGTAGCATTTCGGTGACATCTGGCCGGCGCTTAACGATTTTACCCCCGCAACCCGTCCCCGGAGCCGGCAGCAAAGACACTTCACCCGTGTTGACTGTGAATGGGGTCACCGTAGAAGAGTCCCTCTTTAGGTTTGGCGCATCATGCTGACTCATCGACGCCCGCACCATGCTGCCGGGCTTGGGCCGGCCAACCAATGAACTGATCGCGGGCCCCGATCTTCCAGGCGGCCGGGCCAAAGCTCAGGCAGGCAACCGGCCGATCGTGGAAGCGAGCAATGTATCTGAGTTGTGCTCCGGTGGCCTGTTGATAGCCCAGGTAGTGATACGTTCCGTACTGCTGGCTATGCGCCTTCGACCTCTGCGAGGGCCTTGCGTTGGTGCGTGGTTGCTGTTCGACGAGCGATGGCAAGCATTTTCTCGCGGCCGTAGGAATAGTGGCGGGAGAGCATGGCTATGATCCGCTTGGCATACTCCTCCGGCTCCGCCGTGGCCGAGAGAACCCTAAACCAAACGGGCAAAAGCTCGATGGCGTCGTCCAACATGTAGAAAACGCGTTCCTTTCCGAGCTTGCGGACCTCCGCACGGAGCTTGCCACGGTCGATTAGGATGGGTTTCCGTGCCATGGTCACAGGTTTTCGACCCGGCGCAGCATAGCGGGGCGATTTGCGTACCGACGTCGAAATCCGGTGAGCTTGTGCTGGAAGCTGCCGATGTCGCCGGCCTGTGCGTAAGCGTCGCGCAGTTCCTGCAGTTGGGCGGCCGCCTGGTCGTAGGCCGAGGCGATTTTCTGGTCCATGAGGGGCTCCAGCCCCGACCATATAGCGTCGGCACGCTTTATGATGGAGGCAAGATGCTGCCGGCGCAGCTCTGCCTCGCGTTGTCGCTTCGCCGCCGCCGCGGCGGCCTCCACCTTCTCCCGCGTCTCCCGCGCCTCGATGGTTTTGGCGGCAAAATCCGTGCACCTCATTGGCTGGCCGGCCGGCATTTGCACCCGTGGATACGTCAGCCGGTTCAGTTCGCTCATCACCCCCGACCCACCACCCTCGGCCACCCGCGCAAGCAAGGCGCGCAATTCGGACACGGAAAGTCTCTCCAGAACTGCGATGATGGGGATGCGGTGCGGTGTGCTGGCCTGAGAGAGCAAGGCAGCCACAGCGAGCGCATCACGATCCACTGGAAAGTGTCCGACCAGCGCCGCCAGCGCGGGGCTAAGCTGCCCGAGCCCGGCTGGAATCGGCGGCATGACAACCGCGCCGTCCTTGGGGTCCAGCCATTCGTCCGGCTCGAAATCAGCCAACCATCCCAAAAACAAGGCTCGGTAGTCGCCGCGCAGCAGTTCCTCGCGGACCCCGATGAGTTGGTCGGTGAGGCCCTGGCCTTCTGTCCACCCCCATCCGCCTTCTTCGTTGTGTTCCCACCAAACAATGCACCGGTTGCCGATTTCCTTGAACGTCAAAGTGTCCTCGTACCGTTCGCCTCCCCGAAGGTAGGGCTGGATCGCCTCCGGAGCGATCGCGCCTTTTGGAAAGGCCAAAGCCAGACGAACCGTCCCCCAGTTAGCGAAGTAGAAGTGAGCGTCGTAATACTTGAGCAGGGTGTCAACACTCCCGTGGAAATCGCCGAAGTTGTAGGTGTTCTGCCAGCGGACGCGGGACACGTTGGCGCGGCTGGAACAACCCCGGGCATACCGCAGGCCCTCGTCGGAAATTGGTCCGTCGATGGCCGCGAACTCGTAATATTGGTGCTCACTCATGGCTACGCTTCATCTTCGCACAAGAGCCGCCCTGCGCCGGCCCATCAAGATGCTTCAGATCAAGTCTGGGCGAAAGCAAGTCATTTTTGACGGGTCGGAGTGATGTAGTCGGCGGTGGACTTGCGTTGAGCGGGGACCCGTCGTTTTGCTCGGAATTCAGCGAATCCTCGAGGACGCGGTCATCGTTTGTCCTTGCGGCCAGCGGTGCCGTCGGTAGATTGTCCCCGGTTTGCGCGCTTAGCTCAGTGGAAGAGCACTTCCTTCATACAGTAGCAAAACAAGGCTATTGTGCTAGGTTCAATGTGCTAATGTGCTAACCTAAACGCCGCTTCAGCCAGCCATTCCATTTGTTCGCCGGAGGCGATTCTCGAGACGACTTCACCGGCGTGGCTCCAGGTTGGAGAGGTCCGGGTATCGATGGGTGCTGGCGTTTCCGTGGACTGCCGGGGGCCAAGGCGCTCGCTGTCTGTCGGGCAAGCGGCTGCGCATCGATCCACCCTGGCCACCGGCAACCTCGAAGGCCCCATAGACGCGGGCCAGCGTGTCCGGTGCTCGCCTCTCTCTCTCCATAGGTTCCAGCGCATAATCATGAGATATTAGCCAAATCCGATATTGACGGTTTAACGGATGTGGCGCATAATACCGCCATGAACGATCTGGCCCGCGACCCAAAGCAAATCGGCAATCTGATCCGCCGCGCGCGCAAACGCCGGGCTTGGAGCCAGCAAGCCCTGGGCGAAAAGGCCGGCTTGCGCCAGGAAACCATCTCCCTGATCGAGAACGGAAGCTCCGCCGCCAGGATCAAGACCCTGCTGGCGTTGCTCGCCGTCCTGGATTTGGAATTCCACATCACCCCGCGTTCCCAAGGAGGCCTGGGCAGGGAAAGTGAGTTTTGATGCCGCGCAAACGCCAACATCCCCCCCTGCGAGTTCTCCTGAACAACCGCCTGGTCGGACTTCTGCTCAAGGAGCGGAGCGGAGCGATTTCGTTTCGGTACGCGGAAAGCTGGTTGTCCCAGAGCGACGCCATTCCCATTTCGCTTTCCCTGCCCCTGCGGGAAGACGCTTATCGGGGCGAACCGGTGGTGGCCGTCTGTGAAAACCTGTTGCCGGACTCCGAAACCCTAAGGAGGCGAATTGCCGGGAGAATCGGAGCCAAGGGCACTGACACCTACAGTCTGCTGTCTCGGATCGGGCGGGACTGCGTTGGGGCCTTGCGATTTGTTCCCGACGATGACGATGCGGTTTACGACACCTCGCGGATCGAGGGCGAGGTCGTAGGAGATGACGAAGTGGAGCGAATACTGAAGAACCTTGTCCGGGCGCCGCTGGGACTGGACATGGACGAGGAATTCCGCATCTCCATCGCCGGGGCGCAGGAGAAGACCGCCCTGCTGCGCCATAAGGGGAAATGGTTGAAACCCCACGGAACGACGCCGACCACCCATATCTTGAAGACGCAAATCGGGACTTTGCCCAACGGCATTGACCTGTCGAACAGCGTCGAGAATGAGTATTACTGTTTGAAAGTCGTGGCGGCGTTTGGCCTGCCGGTGAGCGCGGCGGAGATGCGGGTGTTTGGAGACACCAGGGCGCTGGTGGTTGAGCGCTTCGACCGGAAATGGACCCGTGACGGGCGGTTGCTCCGGATTCCACAGGAGGATTTCTGTCAGGCCCTTTCCTGTCCCCCGGCCCTAAAGTACCAGAACCTGGGAGGCCCTGACATGGTGGCCTGCCTCAATCTCCTGAGGGCGAGCGACAGGCCGACGGAAGATCAGAGGGCCTTCTTGAAGGCGCAGATCCTGTTCTGGTTCATCGGCACGACCGATGGCCACGCCAAGAACTTCAGCGTCTTCCTGGGAGAGGGAGGGCGGTTCCAAATGACGCCGCTGTATGACGTGCTCACGGCGCAACCGAGCCTGGATGGCCGTCAGATTCAGCGCAAGCAGATGAAGCTGGCCATGTCCGTCGGAGACAGCCGGCATTACCGGATGGACGAAATCAGAGGGCGTCATTTTGTCCAGACCGCCGAGCGCGCCGGACTGCCGGGGTCGCTCGTGACCAACGTGTTGGCGGAGGTGGCCGGGGCGGCGGATACCGCGATGGAAACCATCGAAAGGCAGCTTCCCTCGGGCTTTCCCGAGGAGATTCATGCCTCGGTGAAGCAGGCGCTGACCGCCCGCCTTAAATGCATCTGAGATCCGGCCCTCCCCCCGCAGACTCCGGAGAGTTTGTGTCAGTTGCTCGAACAGTTAGTTTTTTCATGCCAGAGACTCCTTCGTCCGCATGGTTTTCCTTTCTTTTCGCGGGCGCCAATCAGGTCGCCTCGAGGTCCAACGCGGCGCCGGTCGCCGAGGGCAGCGCTTGGGCCTCGACCTCGACTTCGGTCGTGTCCGCCTCTATGCCTTGCGCAATCACCCGATCAGTCACTTCGCTCAAAAAGGACGCCAGCGTCCGGTTCAACTCCTCGAACTCCGGCCACAGCGTCTCCCGCACAAAGCGAACGGGCACGCGGGCCATAACGGTAGTGTATCGCTGGCCGCGGTATCGGTAAGGCCGTACTTGGTAGCGCCGCAAAAGGGCGATGAGCAACTTGTGCGACCAGCGGTCGCGGAGCTTGAACGCGAACTCGACCGGCGGGTCAACCTGCTGCTGCTCCCGCAATCGGCTTCGGATGCGTTCACGAGCTTGGCCCGCCGCCTCGCGTTCGCCCGGCGTGGCCGCGCCGGCAAACAGCGCCTCGATGCGCTGAAGCTTTTCTATGAGCCGTTGCTCTTCGGTCATGGCGCCAGTTTGGCCGCATCCGAGAAGCTCGTAAATCCCAAATCAGGACGGCCACACGCGGGGCGGCATCGTGCCCTTGTTCTCGCAAATGGGAAGATTGCCGGACACCGGAAAGCTCCCTGTGCTGCGGACGGAACTGCAGCGGCTCCGCCAGGAAGCGGGTTTCTTCATCGATGCTGAAATCGACCGGATCAGGAAATGCGTCCAAAATGCCGAGCGACCGGACCCTCATTCCGCTGGTTCCTGCGGACGCGCTCCTTGATCGCTTCGGGATCCTCTTCGCACTGGAGCAGGGTCTTCCAGGAATAGGTGTGCTCGGGGTTGGGGAAGTCGCTATGGGCGACGTTCGGCTCGATGGTGTTGGGCTGCTGGTCCGTTCGGATAGTGCGCTTGGTTTCGCGTGTCCATGTGGTCCTGTCTTCTATTGCTGTTTCAGCCGGTAGAAGGTGCTGCCTGGGGGCCGGGGCAGCGCCAGTTCGTTGTGCAGATTGGTAAGATTGAGCGTCGGCCGAGACCCAGGCAGCGCCCGAGTTCGTCGAGATATAGAAATAGTTGATGGCCGCAGCCAACAAAGTGCGCGATGCGGTGATGGCCGAGAAACTGTTCTGGGCGGTGTATGGCTATTTGGGGGACCTCTCGCCGAGGTTTGTCAGTGGCAAGGCCGCCAAGCGCTTCGCCCGCCGGTTCAAGCGGACGATTCACCTGGTCGACTCGACGACCATTGAATTGATCGCCTCCTGCATGGACTGGGCCAAGCACCGGCGGCGCAAGGCCGCCGCCAAGTGTCATTTGCGGTTAGACCTGCAGAGCTTTTTGCCGCGGTTTGCGATTATCGACACTGCGCGGGACGCCGACGCCAAACGAGCGCGGGAGGTCTGCGCCGGGATTAAGGATGGCGAAATCGTCATATTTGGCAGGGCTTACGTCGATTTTGAGCATCTGCGTGACCTCGAGGTGCGCGGGGTGGTGTGGGTGACGCGGGCCAAGGAGAACCTGCGATTTGAGGTGGTGCAAGCTTACCCGGTGAAGGCGGGTGGCAAGGTGGTCTCCGACGAACTGGTCGGACTCAAGAATCCGGGCTCGCAAAAGGCCTACCCCGAACTGATGCGGCGCATCGTGGCGTGGGTCGAGGTGGATGGCCAAGAGCGGCTGATGACCTTCCTGACCAACCAGTTGACCTGGAGTCCCGAGAGCGTGGTGGAGTTGTACCGGTGCCGCTGGCAGATCGAAGTCTTCTTCAAGCAGATCAAAGGGACCCTGCAGTTGGCCGATTCCCTGGGCACCAGCGCCAATGCGGTACGGTGGCAGGTTTGGACGGCACTCTTAGTCTATTTGTTGCTGCGCTACCTGGCTTTCCTCTCAGAGTGGGCTCACAGCTTCAGCCGGTTGTTTGCCGTCGTGCGCACGTGTCTGTGGCGCAAATGAGACTTACTCAAGCTCTTAGCACGCTATGGGACAGCCGGGGGCAGCTTCCGCTACCTGGCGCGACCGGAGCAGGCATTCTTCCCTGGATTCGTCTAAGGCTGTGGGACAGCCGAGTTCGCCCAGCCCACGCAGCCCACACGACCTGCCAAAATGAGCTGAAATCCTTAAAGCGCTTGCGCCGGGGCTTGCTCAATTCCTTCGGAAAACCGCAGGTTTACGCTCGGATTTTGCCCCTTGTGGGATGCCAGTGAAAACTTATGGAACCACGTGCGCGCGATGGAAGGCAAGGGTGCGGTTAGTGGCTTCAATTCAATCGCTATTCCACCCGCACGCGGTAGAAACGCTGGCGATTGGTTAGGGTGGAGTCGGAAACGGTTTTCACAGTCCCGTCACCGGTGATGACTGACAAGACCGTCCAGGGAGTGCCTGAGAGCGAATTATTCACCTCCAAGACGTAACCTATTCCTTTGTCCGTCGGGAGTGAAAGCAGCAGAAGGTTATCGCTCTGATCTCGAGCGCAGGATATTAAGGGCCTTTTTACACCCACAGTAACCTCCCCGTTCACCGAGATGAAGTTGAGGGGCGCGAGAGTTACCGCCGAATCTACTTCCCGTGGCGTCGGCGCGTCCACCAGCGCCAACGCGGACGTGCTGCCCGGGCTGCCGATCACCACAAAACTTATCGTAAACACGACCGTCCCGTTAGAAACCGTTGTCCCTAATCCGCTCGAATCGTCCCAGGAGCAAGTTACAACTCCACTGCTGGTCAACGCGGTGCTGGCGCCGAAATTGCCTGCCGCCAACCCGTTGAGACCGTAGTTGCCCAGGCCCACATAGCTCAGCACCGTCGGGTCCCACTGCAACGTGAACTGAAAGTCCAGCACCTGGTCAAAGCCACTCACACTCAGGGAAGCGGTCGTGCTGTCTCCCGGTTGATTGGTAGAGCTGCTCAGGGCGAACGTCACACCTTGGGCATCCGCGCCTCTGGGGCCCAGCAGGCTAAACACCGTGCTCAGACCGAGGATCGTATGTAAGATGCCCGGCGATCTCATGACCGGGTTCTTTATAGCATTTAGCTGGTCGTGTCAATCGGAAATCGTGAAAACGAATCACTCCACGCGCACGCGGTAAAAGCGATGTTGGGTTGTGGCGGTTGGGTCGCGCAGGATTTTGACTGAGCCGTCGCCGACCACAGCCCCCACGGCCAGCCAATTGGCGCCGGACAGTGAATCGGCGGACTCCAGGATGTAGTGCCGGCTTGTTACGCTCGGCACCAAGATGTGGAAACTGCCCTTGGCCGCATCCCCGCCGCACGAGATCGCCGGCCTCTCTCCCACCACCATGACCTGCCCATCCCCACTGCCGAAGGCGCGCGGGCCAAGGTCCACGGTGGCCTCCCGCACCGTCGGCGAGTCGCCGAAGGCCACAGCCGACACACTGCCTGCCGCGCCGAGCACGTCAAAATAGACCGTGAATAGCGCGGTGCCGTCGGCGACCTCCAGGCCCGTGCCCTGCGGATCGTCCCACGAAAACGCAAGCTTGCCGCTATCCGCCAAAACAGTCCCAAAATTATCCTCCCCCAGGCCGCGCACCCCAAATTCCCCGACGCCGGCATAGCGCAACACGCTCGGATCCCAGCCCAGTGTAAACTGGGCGGTGGTGCCTCCGGCGAAGCCACCCACACTCACCCGCGCCGCCACTCTCTCCCCCGGCTGGACCACCTGTCCGCTCGCCTCAAACCGCACCGCGGAGATTTCCGGCTGCATCGTCACCCCTGTCTCACCCTTGTTCCCCGGCCCCGCTTGCAGGGCCAGATTTCTGCTTTCTGCTTTCCCAATTCCTGCTTTCGTGTCACCTCCGTTACCCAGCCTCACTTGGGGCGTGGCTGCGGGACTAACCCAGGAATTATTCACGTCCCCGAGCTTGATCGCCACATAATCCTGCGCGCTGGCATTAGCCACCAGGTCCGTGTACCACCGGTTAGTAGGCGCTGCCCAGGGGTTGGCGGGGTCCGGGAACACATAATCAGCCGGCACGAAGCGCCACAAGCCCGCAGGGAGCGTGTTGGTCAGACCCAAAATCAACCGGCGAATCAAGGCGATGTCGAGCGTGGTTACCGTCCCCGAAGCATCCACGTCGGCGGCCAACTCCTTGTAGGGCGAATCCAGGTGCGCCAGGCCAAGGACCTGCCGCCGAATCAGGGCAATATCCAGCGTGGTCACGCCGTTGGCCGCCGGAGTATCATCCGACTTGGCCGGACTGACCTCGTAATTCAGGCCCACCCCGATGCCGGGGAAACTATAGCTGCCGTTAGTCGCGGTCACCTGATCAAGGTTGGTAGCTCCCGTCAGGTTAACGGTTACGCCCCCCACACCCTGGCCGGAAGGACCGCTTGGCGGGTAGTTGGTGGGGTAGTACCAAACGCTGCCGGCGATTGCCACGTTCACTTCGTTCACGATGACCAGGAAAGTGTTGGTGGCGCTCAGGTGCGGGTTGACGAGGTCATACGGATTGGAGTTGGTGACGACGGTCGTCACCAGGTTGGTGCTCGGGTTTTGGTTCTGCTGCGGCGTCCAGGTGATGATGCCGTTGGTGCCAATGCTCATGCCAGCCGGCGGGTTGACCAGGGCGTAGCCCAGAGTCGAGTGGATGTTCGATTCACTGGCCGTGTTGGTCACCGCAAGCAAGGCGGCCAGCTCGTTCATCGTCTGAGTGCCAATGACCGGCAGGACCGGCGCGACGTTCACCTCATTTACGATGACCGTGAAGGTGTTGGTGGCGCCCAGGTGCGGGTTGACAAGGTCGTATGGATCGGAGTTGGTGACGACGGTCGTCACCAGGTTGGTGCTCGGGCTTTGGGTCTGCTGCGGAGTCCAGGTGATCACGCCATTGGCATCGATCCCCATGCCAATTGGGGGGTTGAGAAGCGCGTAGCCCAGGGTCGAATGGATGTCCGACTCGGTGGCGGTGTTGGTCACGGTGAGCAAGGTCAGCTCGTTCAGCGTCTGGGTGCCAACGACTCCCAGCACCGGAGGGACGTTCACGTCCCTCAGGATGACTGCGACTGTGCCTGTGGCGCTGAGCGGCGGTTGGCCATTGTCCGTGGCGACGACGGTGATTAGATTGGTCGTCCCGCCAAACGCCGGGCTGGTTGCCCAGGTGATCTGGCCGCTGGCTGGATTAACCACTACGCCGACCGGTGCGCCGGGGCCGAGGCTAAACGCCAGCGTGTTTTGCGGATTGGGATCGCTCGCTGTCACACTGAGCGAAAGCATCTGTCCGGCATTGAGCGTGGCGCTCGGGACGATTGAAATCGTTGGCGCGGAGGTGTTGACGATCACCGTCGTTTGCGCCTGCGGTTGCAGCGGCGTTGATTCGCGGTTGCCGGCGGTATCGGTCGCTATGCTATAGAAGGCGTAGGTATGCCCCTGAGCGCCGTTATAGAGCGCTCCGGTGCCGCTGGTGTGGCTTTGCCAGAGCGTGAAGGGGCCACCGTTGTCTGACACGTAAATATCGTAATAGGCGATGGGCGCCTGACCCACATAACTGGCGCCGCTCCAAACAACGCCGAACGTTGGCGGACTTTGCGCCGGCAACGCGAAAACCGCGCTCACCGGCGGATTGGTCTGAGGCGAGTTCACCGGCGCTCCGTAAACGAGGGTGTACGTGTCCGGGCTGGCGTTCGTGTGGTAAACGAACAGGTTCAGATTCGTCTGAAGAACGGGCGGCTGCCCAATGCCCACAAATGTGCGGTCGGTTATCCAGAAGTTGTTAGTGAGGAACTTGACTCCGTTCGTGTAGAGGACGGCCTGAAGGGGGAATTGGCCGTTGGCCGGGTCGGGAACGAGCAGATACGTGAAGCCCGCGGGGAAATTCGCGGTGATGGGCACTTGGAGATTTCCCAAGGTGACCGGCCCCTGGTTGGCGGCTGTTTGTACCACGCTGACAGGTTGAACGGTCCAGTCGCTCAGGTAAAGCATATTGGGCAGGCTGTCAACATTATTTGTGTCAATCACGAGAAAATCCGGTTCCCCATCGTTCCACGCACCGTCAGCCTGGACCATGTGAGTTATCTCGTGGATTTCGACGCCTTGGATCGGCGAAAGCCGTGAGTTGCCGAGTGCGTCCACATTCTGGAACGTCGCCGAGTAATCGGTGAAGAGACCATCCAGGGACGACGTCAACCACCATTCCGCAATCTCGATCGTGCCCGGCGGAAGATCTCCAAAGTTCACAGTCAGGGATGGAGACGCCGGCTGGCCGGCGACGTCGGTGCCGATGATATTGAAGCTAATGAGAAGTCCTTTCTGGTTATCGATAATTTTGGGCTGGGCGGATGTGATTTGAAAGTTGTACGCCGTGCCATATCCACTGTTCTGCACCATCACCGCCAGAGGGAAAGGTATTGACGGCTCGATTTCCGGCGTAAAAGGATCGTCCCCATAAACATCGCGCTGCAAGAAGTACCTTAGATAGAGCTGGGGACTGGGCTGCACGTTAATCGACTGGGGTGAGAGCGGGATAGTGAGCAGGACACCGTTTTCCGTGTAACTGAACGACCCGCTGACGAGGTAGTTCGTGGGCGCCTGCGGCGCGGCGTCCAGACTCGGTATCAACGTCCATTGCGCGGCGCCTGCAGCGCCTGGGGCGAGCGAACCGGTTCCATCCACAGCCGTCAGGCCACCGGTCAAGACGGCAGGTTGGATGCCGAACAGACTCGTGACGTCCTGCCCGGCCTGATTCTGCACCACAAGGCTGACGGTGACGTTTGTTAACGCGTCTGCACCGTTGTTGCTGAGCTGGAGCGTAGCGTTGAAGGCATTCTCCGTGAGCACCGCGCTCTGATCGATCTGAAGGACGACTGTGGCGCATGTGCCTCCGCCGCCACCGTTGCCTTCCGCCGCGTCGATAGCCGCGAAGAAGCCGCCCACGGGACTGTCGTAGCCGGCAGCCTGGCTGGCTTGGTATTGAGCAAAAACCACGGACATAAGGTTGCTTAAAACGTAAAGGTCAATGAAGTTGGTGTTGTCCGCGGCGGCCATATTCGTCGGCGAAAAGATCCCGGCGCGCCAGTTATTGAGCGAGAGGTTCCAACGCTGCACCGCATTCACAACGTCGGCGTCGGCTACGGTGTTGGGTCTGGGCAATGCCAGCAAGTTCGTTAATTCATCCGAGGATATAAGCGCGCCCGACGGGCTGTTTGATTGAACCGCGGCGCTGAAGCCACCATACCAGGCGGCAAACGCTCCCCCAGATCCCGGGCTAAACCACCGCCCGTCGGTGTCGCCAAGTATTAGGCGCGTAAACTCTACCTCAGGATAGGAGCGCGCTGCATACAGATCGCGTGGATCAAACGCCGACAGCCCGCTTCCGACCAGTGTATCATAGACCGGGCCTGTTGGAGGTGGGTCGCCCCCCACTTGCTGTAGCAGTTGCCCCACGCAGGAGGCGAAGCCGCCAGCATCCGTAACCAGGGATTGGGGGCATCTACAGCGCAGGAAACTCCAGAGACACGCGGCAGTGTTGGCCAAGGGACCTCCGCCAAATGTTACGGCGCCAACAACACAACCCTCGATGGTTGACTCAGTCGCTCCCTGGGCAATCAAGTTTGCGATACAAGACCACACGCTATAAAAATCACCGACGGGAGTATAACCGATTACACACTCGATTATCGCTTTGGCCATGCATTGGTCGCAGGAAACAGGCGTATTGACGGAAGGCGGAGTGAACGATGTTCCTGAACCATAACCACTGCCACTGCCATAACCACTGCCAAAGGTCACAGTAGTCGTCGTGGCAGGTCCCGCCCCGCCACAGTCCCCTAAAACGTTGAACACTGGGATTGGTATGCCCGTGCGGACGTCATATTGGCCGCATGGATAAAAGTAGCCGAT
>Ga0326727_10006866_pt1 | contig 30702 bp, 26 predicted proteins | sample MB2enrmetagenome_FD_207643 | JGI IMG/M metagenome (GOLD analysis project Ga0326727, IMG submission 207643) | Lab enriched peat soil microbial communities from McLean, Ithaca, NY, United States - MB29MY | ecosystem: Environmental > Terrestrial > Soil > Wetlands > Peat | place: USA: New York... | reverse complement strand
GAAGGCCTTCACAAACGCCGATAACCTTAACGAGCAGGTTAATAACTCCGAGGTGTCTGATGAACAACAATCGCTTTGAGATACGTCCCAACTGGATGCGGCGCGCCGGACTCCGGCTGATTCAGGCGGCCGCTTTGGCGCTCATGGTGGTGTTGGCCGTGCCTTCCCGCGCGGCAGATGATCGCGCCATCAAATCGCGGGTCGCGCCTAACTATCCAGAGATTGCCAAGCGGATGAAAGTGACCGGCGAGGTCAAGCTCACGGTCACAGTGGATGCAAGCGGCAAAGTCATCGATGTAAAGCCACTCAGCGGGAACCACATCCTTTCGGAAGCCGCCGAGGAGGCCGTACGCAAATGGAAATTCGAACCCGGTTCCGGCGCGTCCACAGTGGAGGTGGCGGTCAACTTTTCTCTTTAGCAGCCAGAGCTGCTTTGGCTGCCCGGCGTGAGCGCGGAAACCAGGACTTCATGATTTTGCGCGCCTGCTCGCTGGTACTCGAGCAGCCGGAGGACTTGATTTGCGCAACCGAGAGATCTGCGCCTTGCACAGAGTCTCTCACTTTTTTTGGCCTGATAACATCCTGTCCCGGTAGAGGTGAATAGGGAGCAACCCGTGCTATGTCGATCCTCAACATGAATTCCGAAGCTCACAGAGCGATCTCCATCGCGCTCATCGATCCGGACGATCAGCGCCGCGATGAGGTAGCTTGCGATCTAGCGGGATTTAATGGCACTACGGTACAGAAGTTTTCATCCTTCCCTGCAAGCCTCGACGAACTTCCACAGATGCTGCATCAGCATTACGACGCTATTCTTATTGGCCTGGATAGCGATCCGGAGCGCGCATTCGATATCGTAGTGGGCATATGCGCGTATAACTCCGCGACCGTGATGGTTTATACGGCGCAATCCAGCCTGGAGACGGCGGTGCGCTTCATGCGTGCCGGCGCCCGCGAGTTTCTCACCTTGCCCCTGCTTCAGGCCGAAATGGCCGATGCCCTGGAAAGGGTATCGGCCCGCCGTCTGGAGACGCCCCAGAGCAAGCGAGCCGCTAAAAAACTATTCGTTTTTCTGGGCGCCAAAGGCGGCTGCGGTGTCACCACACTCGCCTCCAATTTCGCCATCGCGCTGGCTCAGGAGTCCAATCAACGGACGCTGTTGATCGACTTTGGGCTTCCTCTGGGAGACGCGGCCATCAACCTTGGAATCATCGCCGACTACTCCATCACCAACGCCCTGCAGGACCCCAGCCGGCTGGATGCCAACTTCCTCCGCTCGCTGCTCACCAAGCACAGCTCCGGATTATCCGTACTCCCCGCGCCTGGAGAATTTTCCCTCGTGCAGCCCACCCCAGAGGCCATCGATAAACTGATGGCCGTCGCCCGGCAGAGCTTCGATTATGTGGTGGTCGATGCCGGCTCAAGAATCGACTTAATAGATACGGCTGTGTTTGAGGAATCCGCCAACATCTACCTTATCGCCCAAATCGGCGTTTCCGAGCTGCGTAATGTCCATCGCCTGATTACGCAACTGTACTCTACGCGCGGGAACAGGCTGCAGATTGTTCTCAATCGCTATCCGCCTCACGCCCTGCTCTTTGATGAGCATCAGATTGCCAAGGCTCTCACCAAGCCCCCCCAGTGGAAGATTCCCGACGACTATGTAACAGCGCGCCGCATCCGCAGCAACGCCATTCCGGTCGTACTGGAAGACTCGCCCATCTCCAACGTGATCCGGCAGATGGCCAGAACCGCCTGCGGCCTTCCCGTCGAGGCGGAGAAGAAAAAAGGCTTCTTCTTCTTTGGAAGAAAGAAAGAGCCTGCTGACCGAATCATGCTGGTATCCAGCGAGCCGGAAGCAGGATAAACGAGCCTGCTACTTCCCGGCCCCGTGGCACATTTTGTACTTTTTCCCCGAGCCGCATGGGCAGGGGTCGTTACGTCCCACCTTTTCGCCGGTCCGGCGCTGCGTGGGCTGACTGGCCAAAGTCTGAGGGCTAATGAAACCCGGAACCTGTCGATAATATTGGAAGCTATATCAAAGTACATGGCTTATACGCTTCAGCGTGCGACGGCCCTAGGCAGTCATATTCGCCTGTGACATGGCGCACAGACATTACTTTCAGACTATTTTCCCTTAGCTTCTGTCAAAACCTGCATCCATCGGGGCGTAATCCATTGTCCGGCAAGAAGGAGGCCGCTTATGACGATCCGTTCTTCATGGCGAGTATGTGCTATCACGATTTTGCCGTTCATGGCGGCAATGGCAATTCTACTGTCGCCCGTGAGCGGCTGGACGCAAAGCGCAGACCAGGCGACATTCACGCCGACCATCTCGCAGAAAGTTGATGCGCGTTCCGTACCCGCCAAAGTGACGAGCGACGACGAGAGCGCCCTGGCCGGCAAGGGCTACGTCAAGATAGGGACCATCAGCGCCACGCAGCCAGGGAAGAAGGCCAGCTCAGAGGCAACGCAACAGTTAGAATCGGCCATCCTTAGGAAGGCGGCCGAGGCCGGCGGCGATGTTGTCCGCTTCAACAAAGAAGGCGCCTTCGAAGAAAAAGAAGTGCCGACCGGAAAAACAAAGTATAAAGGCGGGACATGCGACCAATACAGTACTCAAAGCGTAAGCACTACAACTTCGTCGCAGAGTTGCTATACCGACGTTCATGGGTTCGCACATTGCACAACATGGAACACGCCAGGTTTTAGCTCCAGGAGTGTGTGCGTGAGAAGGAGTGGAGGAACGGTAGTCCCGATCACTAAAAAGGAAAAAAGCGTGGTCAGCGAGGGCACGGTTTGGCGCTATGCTCCCAATTGGACCGCCGACATCGCACGCGCAGCGGAGGCAGCACGAGCATCTGCCCGGACATCAGCGGCAGCCAATGCGGAATCGCTTCAAGCCCGTGGCGGCATCAACGCCACTGGCAATGATGGCTATACAGCCTTGATTCGAGCTATCAGGGACGAAAAACTTGAAGAGGCCGAAGCCCTGCTGGATCGCGGCGCGGATGTAAATATACCCGCAAGTGAGCCAGCTCACGACAAAGGGTGGTCACCTTTGCTGGAGGCATCGATATTTCTGCCAGTTTTGATGAAAACGCTTGTGAATCAAGGTGCGAATGTGAACGCAACCGATTCAGGCAACAATACCGCACTTTTCTGGGCGGCTTGCGGCAACGATCAGGAAATCCTAAAACTGCTGCTGGCAAAGGGCGCCAATGTCAACATGAAGGACAGTATTGATCAGACCCCATTGATCCATGCAGCCTCGTGTGGATCCCTGGAGAATGTGAAAATACTCCTGGCGTCTGGCGCTGACAAGAATCTGAAAGAGTATGACGGGAAAACAGCTGAGAATGTGGCGCAGGAAGAGATGGGTAAAGCCGAAAAATCAGATGATAGAACAAAGTATCAGCAGGTCATTCAGTTACTCAGGTAATTAAATTTTGGAGAAGGCTTCAGCAACTTCAAGATTGTACAAGCCGAGAATCCCAGCTCCTGATTTTGGGATCTGGGACTCTCGCTAAGAGATTACTTTCCGGCCCCGTGGCATTTTTTGTATTTCTTTCCGCTTCCGCAGGGACATGGATCGTTGCGCCCCACTTTTTCGCCGGTCCGGCGCTGCGTGGGCTGGCTTGCGTCTCCCGCGCCGGCCATGCTGGCAACCTCCAGCTCCCGTTGCTTCTTGCGCTGGAACTCCTTTTCCAACGCGTCGATGGTCGTGGAGGGCTGGCGCGTGGAAATCCCAATCTCCCGCGGCTCCGCGTCCAGCGTTAGTGGCCGGGCTGCACTGGCCACCGGCGGCGCGGAGGGAACCGTCCGGCTGATGCGCGGGGCCGCATCCACCGGCTGGCCGTCCGCACCGATGATCTGCATGCGGAAGAGGTATCGGACCGTGTCCTCCTGGAACTTGAGCATCATGGCCTCGAACATGTCGAAGGACTCCCGCTTGTATTCCACCAGCGGGTCGCGCTGCGCATAGCCGCGCAACCCGATCCCTTCTTTCAGGTGGTCCATGGAGAGCAGGTGGTCCTTCCACAGCCCGTCGATCACGCTCAGCATCACCATCTGCTCGTGATTGCGCATGGTTGCCGCGCTGAGAATCCGCTCCTTGGCCTCGTACTCCTGCTTCAGCCTCTCGAAGATGGCGTCGCCCAACTCGTGCCGGTTGAGTGTGTGCGGATTGATTCCCGTAGCGCCGATATTCAGCGATGCAAGTTTCAGCCCGAAGTGGTCGATGAGTTTGGCTTCCAGGCCCTTCATGTCCCATTGATCCGGATGCAGCTTCTCGCCGGCAAACTCATCCAGAATGCCGCTCAGAATTCCGCCGACATAATCCTCCAGAATCAAATCCCGCTGGTCCACGCCTTCCAGCAGTTGGCGGCGCAGGCCGTACACCGCCTCGCGCTGCTTGTTCATCACGTCGTCGTATTCCAGCAGATGCTTGCGCGACTCGAAGTTCTGCGCCTCAACCGCCTTCTGCGCTCCTTCGATGCGCTTGGTGATCATCTTCGACTCGATGGGCTCGTCCTCCTGCATGCCCATCCGCTGCATCATGGCGCCCATCCACTGCTTGGCGAAGATGCGGATCAGGTCGTCTTCCAGCGAGAGATAAAATCTCGACTCGCCGGGGTCGCCCTGGCGGCCGGCGCGCCCGCGCAGCTGGTTGTCAACGCGCCGCGATTCGTGGCGCTCGGTGCCCAGAATGAAGAGGCCGCCAGCCTCGATCACCTGGTCGTGCTCCTCGCGCGCCGCATCCGCGTGAACCTTGAAGACCTCCGCCCACTCCGGCTCGGCAATCTCAAACTCCTGCCCCTGGTAGTAGAAGCGCAGAAATCCCGGCGGGGCCATTGGATTAATGGCGCCCTCGGCCACGCTGATGGCCCGCGCCTTATTCTTTTTCACCAGCTCCTGGCGGGCCATGAAGTCCGGATTGCCGCCCAGCAGAATATCGGTGCCGCGGCCGGCCATGTTCGTCGAGATGGTCACCATCCCCAGCCGCCCGGCCTGCGCCACAATCTCCGCCTCGCGCTCATGGAACTTGGCGTTCAGCACTACGTGCTTGACGCCCTTGCGCGCCAGAATCCCCGACAGACGCTCGCTCTTTTCAATCGAGGTGGTGCCCACCAGCACCGGCTGCTTCTGCTCGTGCAGGCGCTCAATGTCCTCGGCAACCGCCTTATACTTGGCCTTCTCAACCAGGTAAACCACGTCCGGATTTTCAAGCCGCAGCAGCGGCTTGTTGGTGGGAATCACCACGATCTCCAGCTTGTAAATCTTCTCGAACTCCGCCGCTTCCGTCTCCGCGGTGCCGGTCATGCCGCTCAACTTTTTGTACAGGCGGAAGTAATTCTGGAATGTGATGGTAGCCAGCGTCTGGTCTTCCTTGCGGATGCTGACGCCTTCCTTGGCCTCGATGGACTGATGCAGTCCATCCGACCAGCGGCGGCCCGGCATCAGGCGGCCGGTGAAGGTGTCGACGATAATCACCTCGCCGTCCTTGACCACGTACTCCACGTCGCGCTTGTAAAGCGCCTCCGCCTTGATGGCCGTCTCGACGTAGTGCTTCATCTCCCAGTTTTCCGCGTCGGCGATGTTGCTGATTCCCAGCAGTTTTTCGATGGTCACCCAGCCCTCGTCGGTGACGCCGATGGTTCGCTGTTTCTCATCCACGATGTAGTCGCCGGTCAGGTACTTTTCACCCTCCCGGAGTTCGAGGCCCAACTCCGCGCAACGCCGCGAGTCGCTGGCTTCAATCTCCTCGCCTTTCACCAGTCGCGGAACAATCTTGCGCGCAGCAGCGTATTTATCGGTCGTCTGGTCGGTTGGCCCGGAGATAATCAGCGGAGTCCGCGCCTCATCAATCAGAATCGAGTCCACCTCGTCCACGATGGCGTAGTAGTGCCCGCGTTGCACACAATCTTTTAACTCAAATTTCATGTTGTCGCGCAGGTAGTCGAAGCCGAACTCGTTATTGGTTCCGTAGGTAATGTCGGCCAGGTAAGCAGCGCGGCGCTCGTTGTCGTCCAGGTCGTGAACGATGACGCCGACGGAGAGCCCCAGAAACTCGTAGATCTTGCCCATCCACTCGGCGTCGCGCTTGGCCAGGTAGTCGTTCACCGTAACCACGTGCACGCCGTGGCCGGCCAGCGCATTCAGATAGCAGGAGAGCGTGGCCACCAGCGTTTTGCCTTCGCCGGTCTTCATCTCGGCGATCTTGCCCTGGTGCAGCACCATGCCGCCGATTAACTGCACATCGAAGTGGCGCATCTGCACAGCCCGCCAGCCCGCCTCGCGCACCACCGCAAAGGCCTCGGGCAGAATCTCATCCAGCGCCTCGCGTTCGGCCGCGTCCTGCTCCGCTGCCCGCTTTTCTGCAACCTCACGCGCATCGGATTCTCGCCCCTCCGCCCGCAACTCGTCGGGGCTCTCAAACTTCTTCAGCCGATCCTCAACACGCTCGGCTATCCGCGCCTTGAACTCCGCTGTTTTAGCCCGCAACTGTTCGCCGGACAGTTGTTTCATGTCCGCTTCCAGGGCGCCGATCAATGCCACCATAGGCATCAACCGCTTGATCAGGCGTTCGTTCGCCGTGCCAAAAATCTTGGTTAAAACTCTATCGAAAATCACAGAATTCTCCGTATACCAGTGTAAATGGTGAAGGTTATAAACGGATGCAGTGCGTCCGTTCGTGGAAATATGCACAGGCGCCCCACCCTCGTAGCGTCTTTGTTTTGCAGCTACGTTGGGAGGCCACACATTTAGCCGAATCAAAGCCGCAAGACCAGCCTGTCCACCGGCTCGCCGCGACGAATTCGTTTGAGCTGCCTACTCAGTTGCTTCTTCAGATTTTCCGGATCGCCCTCATCGTCCTCATCCGCGTCCTCGTCCTGTTTTATCTCCACGACATTGGCAACGCTGGGCCGGTAAAAAACCTGTAAGAAGAGAAATGCAATTCCCAGTGCCGATGAAGATGGACTAAATCCGGAGTTCTTTCTTCCCAGCCGTTGGTTCAGCCGCCAGCGGGCGCGCAGAAAGCAGTAGCGAACAAGAATAATGCCAATTGCCAAAAATGGCGCACTCATGGCATAGAAACCCAATACAAAAGGATCGACGTGCATCTGCAACCTCGCAAATCGCAGGCAGAAATTCTCGAAAGAAAGCCGGCGGCCGCAGATCAGCTAAAGCTGTTCTGCAAAGCCAGACCAATTTTGAGGAAATTAAGCGATTCGGAAGGGTGGCGGGCGCTGGAAGAGGGTATGGAGTGCCGGAGCGTCGGGCACACGGCCAGAATATTCATAGGCCAGCGGTGCAAGCAGGCTCAGCGGCGAGATGACTCCAACAAAGAGAAGCGGCAGAATCGCCAGCCAATCCGCGCCGCTACCTGTGTGGCCATGCGGGAGCAGCAGGCAAACAAGAGCGATTCCGATTACGATGGCCGCAATCAGAAACCAGATTCGCCGCTGCCGATTCTGAATCATCGTTGAACTTACCCTATCTATAAGTATATCGGATTGTGGACAGGCTCCTAAAACCAATGTCTTACCCTGTCCCCGTACAATGGAATCGGAAGCTCCGCTCAGCCGATGGCCGACGACGAGAAAACGCCTCAAAAACCCGACGACGAACTGGCCGGCAGAATCTACGACTCCCGGCTCATGCGCCGCCTCGGCCATTATCTGCGCCCTTACTGGTGGCAAGCTGCCGTCTCCACACTGGCTGTCTCACTCAAATCCCTCTGCGATGTCGCCGGACCCTACCTGATCATGGTGGGCATCGACCGCTACTTCCCCAAAGAACCCGGTTACTCACCCGCCACCAACCTCCTCGCCCATGCCCTCGGCTCAACCAGCTGGCTCTCGCGCCGTCTTCCCGACGATCCTTACCAGGGCATCACCCGGCTGGCAGAGATCTACCTGGTGGCGCTCTGCTTCGCATACTTCTTCGAGTTCATCCAGATATACCTGATGCAGTGGACCGGGCAGAAGCTCATGTTCGACCTGAGAAAATCCATCTTCCGCCACATGCAGCGCATGCACATCGGCTTTTTCGACAAGCATCCTGTCGGACGCCTGGTCACCCGCATCACCTCCGACGTGGACGCCATCAATGAGATGTTCACCGCCGGTTTACTGGACATCATCAACGATTTCTTCATCCTCGTCTTCATGGCCGCGCTGATGCTCAAGATCAACTGGCGGCTAACCTTGTGGGCCTTCTCCGTGCTGCCTCTCATCCTGATCGTCACGCGCCTCTTCCGCGACCACGTCCGCGCCAGTTTCCGCCGCGTGCGCACCGCCATCGGACGCATCAACAGCTTCACGCAGGAGCATATCTCGGGGATGAGCGTGGTGCAGCTCTTCAATCGCGAACAGCGCGCCTTTGACGACTTTGAGGTCGTCAATCGGCAGCACATGATTGCCTTCAAGGACACCATTTTCGCCTACGCGCTCTTTTATCCGGCGGTCGATCTGCTCAGCGCCGTGGCCATTGCCCTGGTCATCTGGCGGGGCGGCTTCGGCGTGCTCGCGGGCGTGGTCACCATCGGCGTGCTCAACATGTTCGTGCAATACTCGCTGCGCTTCTGGCGGCCCATTCAGGACATCAGCGACAAGTACAACATTCTGCAATCGGCCATGGCCGCCAGCGAGCGTATCTTCAGACTTCTGGATACTCCCGCGGAGATCGTCAGCCCGCCGAATCCCCTCCGCGGCGACGGAAGCAACAGGATTGAATTTCGTCGCGTCTGGTTTACCTATCAGAAACTGACGGAAACGCAACAGGCCGCCGTGGCTGCTGCTTTGAAAGGGCACGACTTAAGTCGTGCCGATGAATCGCCTTATGAGAAAAAGGCTTTTGCCCCGGATGAGATGCTCATGCGAGCGAATAGCGAGCGATTGGCCGCACCGCAGGTGCTCGACGGCATTGAGTGGGTTCTCAAGGACGTTTCTTTCACCGTTGAGCCCGGCGAGACGGTGGCCATTGTGGGCCACACAGGAGCGGGCAAGACCACCGTCACCAGCTTGATGATGCGCTTCTATGAGGTGACCGCCGGCGAGATTCTGCTCGACGGCATCGACCTGCGCCAGCACGATCTGACCGCTCTACGGCAGCACTTCGCCGTTGTTTTGCAGGACCCGTTTCTTTTTACCGGCACGCTGGCGGAGAATATTCGCTTCGGCAGCGAAGCCATCAGCGACGCCGATCTGCGCCGGGCCACGCGCGACGTGAATGTGCTGGACTTTATCGAGAGCCTGCCGCATCAATTCGACGAGCCAGTGCAGGAGCGCGGCAACTCGCTTTCGACCGGCCAGAAGCAGCTCATCAACTTTGCGCGCGCGCTGGCCTTCAATCCCCGCATCCTAATTCTGGATGAGGCCACATCGAGTGTGGACACCGACACCGAGCTGCGCATTCGCGGGGCGCTGGAGCGCATGGTCGAGGGCCGGACCAGCGTGCTGATCGCCCACCGGCTCTCGACCGTGCAGCGGGCGAAGACGATTCTGGTGATGCACAAGGGCCAGTTGCGCGAGATGGGAACGCATCAGGAATTATTGGCCCAGCGCGGCCTCTACTGGAAGCTCTACCAGTTGCAGTACAAAGACCAGGAGCAGCAAACAGCTATCAGCGGTCAGCTATCAGTTGCCGGTGCCCAGTAATCACCATATGTGCTGGTGAGCTTCCGCATACATATAAATGTCAATACATTAACTCTTGAGTTACGTCCAGGAGATTTCGATTCCATGGGCTGTCGCGCGGATGTTGGGCGGCTTGTGGTGGGTGAGGATTCGGATGGCGGAGAAGCCTCCGCTGAGCACGCATACCGCTCCGCCGCCTACCAGCAGGCCCAGCTTGCTGGTCGGTTCCGGATCAAGGAATGCCAGAATCACCATGGTGAGGCCGACGCCGCTCATGCCCAGCGCCACGCTGACGCCGGCAATCTCGCGCCGGGAGAGGCCGGAGATTCTGGCCATTTGCAACAGCGTTTGGTCTTCGGGATTGATGCCGAGATGCGCATCGTCAATGATCACGCCGGAGAGACGTGCGCGGTAGAGGAGCGCCAGAGTTCGCAGCCAGTTAGGATCGGAGGTGCGGACGATCTTCTCGCTGGAATCAATCATGGGATAGAGTTTATACCCAGGAACAGAAGGGGAGGGATGGCCTCAGGGTTGGAGCCTCTTGTAGCCGTGGCCTAATGCGGCAAAAACAAAGGCGCCAGAAACCGGAGTCTCTGGCGCCTCGATCGCGGTGAACCACAGGTTGCTCGGACCAGGCATCGACCCGTTCAGCTTTTCAATGCGTCCACGAGTTGCCCCGCGGCTGCATCTTACGGCTGTGCCGGCGATGGAGCTTCGAGTTGCCTCGAATCCCCGATCCTTCGGCCCTTCGGCGCGCGCAGCGAATGAATCTCCGGGTTGCCCCGCATCTCCTCTGCTGCGACGCCTCCGAGTCTCTGATGCGCCCGCGGTTGCCCACACACGCATCTTCCGGCAGTGCCGACGGTAAGCCCGCGGGTTGCCCCGCGCGCTCGCTCCCTCGGCTGTCCCCGGCGGCTGGCTGCGGCGAGTTGCCTCGCACAGCACATCCTCCGGCGGCGCCATCGCTGCGTCCACGAAGTACCTTGCGGGTTGCCCCGCGAGTTACCCCGCATCCTGCAGCCACGGCTGGGCCGATGTGACTCCCCGGCTTTCTGCAAACCTTGCATCCCCAGCGTGGCCGAGGATGAATCTTTGCTTCCGGCCGGCTCCTGCACATTCCCTACTGGCTCTGGATGCAATCTCGGTTGAAGCTCGAACTCCATGCTGTCGCCGGCCTGGAGCACGCGCTCGATCAGATAGTGCATCGTCCTGCCAACAGGGAACTGCGTTTCCGATTCCCTGGAGGTCACCAACTGGAAAGGAGCTTAGGCCGGGCGAATCTGTGGAAGCAAGTGCAAAAAAGGAATTAATCTGTGGATTTCACCAGGTATGGTGCATAAATCAGCGCGGTATTCAACGCGATACAATGGGCCCGGAGTTAAAGTATGCAGATTCTACTGGCGCTTTTCTGCGCGGGCATCGCACTTTATGCGTGGCGGGAGTGGAGACGCCACCCGTTGTACTCGTTGAAGTCCACGCTCGAGATCGCGGCCGTCACTCTTCTGGGCCTGGTGCTGGTGGTCGGCTTTTGCGAACTGATCGTATTCCATCTTCCCAGCCAATCGCTGGCGGCGACGCTTCTGGGCTTGATGATGATGATCTCCGCGATCACGCTGGGCATCACCGCCGCGAGCTTTCGCATCACCGAAGGACCGATTGCCAGGGTGAATCGGGGAACGGAGCCGGAGAACAGGAATCGGCGCAAACTGTACCCCTGGATTCTGGGGGCCGGGCTTGTTTTGCTGCTGTTGCTGGGCTGGGCGGCGCTGGTTTCGCCTGAGGATGCGGAGGCGCTGGCCAGCATTGCGGCTGTGGTGTTCTGCGCCAGCTCCGCCGCCCTGGGCAGTCTGTACATCAAGGCCCGGCGCACCGACTACGCCATCACGGCACTGAAGGCCGATCCCTGGGTGCACTGGAAGTACGAGTCCGGGCAGGAGGAGGCGTGGCTGGGTTTTTACGGGATGCTCGCCGGCGATACGTACTCGCCATGGCTTAGCTCCGGCAACTATCTGACGGAGGCACGCGCGGAACGGGTTCCGGCGGTAACGTTGCTGCTGACATTTGTAAAAATCTACGGCGCAAGCGGAGTTCCGAGGACGATCCGGGTAAGTGTTCCCAAGGGCCGCGAATGCGATGTGGAGCTGCTGGAAGGGAAGCTGCGCGCGCGATGCCCGAAGGCGCGGATTGACTTCGGGATTGCCAGCAGGACTATAGACTGAGTTGTTTCCGCAACGCAATCCGGCACCTGGCTTCAGACCGCCGGCGCGCATATAGAGGACCAAGCGACTTTTTCCCGTAATTATTTCCTAACCGCACCGGGCACAATCCTGTCTAATGTACTGCATGGGCAAGAACGACCACGCGGCGATTTCGGCGATACTCGCCGGAGACAAAGAAGCCTATGGAGAACTGGTGATGCGCCATAGCCAGAGCCTCTTCCGGGCGGCCTTTCGCATCACCGGCAATGAGGCCGATGCGGATGACGTGGTGCAGGAAGCATTCCTGCGCGGCTATCGCAAGCTGGAGAGCTTTGAGTCCCGGTCGGAATTTGGCACTTGGATCTACCGGATCGCGGTGCGTTGCGCGCTGGATAAGATTGGCGGCCATCCGGCAGATGAAGCCAGCCGCGTGGCAGGGGCCGATGACCCGGAGCAGGACGAAATACAGGTGGCGGATGGCGCCGCTGGGCCTGACCGGCTGCTATTAAGCGGCGAGATTGCGGCCCTGCAGGAAAGGGCCATGCGCAGCCTTACGCCGGCCGAACGAACAGCCTTCGTGCTGCGGCACATGGAAGATTGCGGCATCGCGGAGATTGCCGCGGCTCTCAGCATTGATCCGAACGCCGCCAGGCAAACGGTATTTCGTGCCGTACAAAAACTGCGGAGCCGTTTGGCGCCGCTCAGGGTGAAGATATGAAACATTTAACTGAAGAGGAATTGATCGAGTGCTTTTACAACAAGAACAAGGCTGCCAACCCGGCGAGCCGGCATCTTGAGCATTGTGCTGCATGCGCCGATGCCTACGCCGCGCTCCAGAGCGATCTTGCCCTGGTTAAGCCGGCGGAGCCTCCTGTTCGCGATGCCGCCTATGGCGCGCGCGTATGGGCATCGATCTCCGCATCGCTGCCCAGGCTTGAAGCGCGCAAGCAGCGCTGGCTGCGCATCAGCATTTGGAGTGGACTGAGTTACGCCGCCGCCTGCGCCCTGCTGATTGCCTGCGCCTTCTATGCCGGCCGGTTGTGGGAACACCGGCAACCGCAAATAAGCGCGGCCAAACAATCTCCGCCAGAAACGCAGCAGCACGTGGTTTTGGTGCTTCTCGGCGACCACCTGGACCGCTCGGAACGCCTGCTGGTGGAGTTGAAGCACGCCGATGCGGATAGCGCAAAGATGGTTTCCCCATTGCGCGATGAGGCCCGGAGCCTGTTGGCGGCCAATCGCGCCTGCCGCCAGGAGGTGAAGCAGCAGGACGATCCGGCGCTGGCCGAGGCCCTGGATCACCTGAATCAATTGTTTGACGAACTGGCCAATCAACCGGGCGGATTGAACGCCGCGGCACTTGCCCGGCTGCAAAAAGAAATGAACTCCGGCAGCCTGCTCTTTGAAGTGCGCGTCCTGCGCTCCAGAATCCCGGATCAACAACCGGCCGAGAACTCACGGTCGAAAGGAGGCACGATATGAAAACCATAATCATGTTTTTTTCAGCAATTCTCATCACACAACTTTGCGCGCCAGTCGCGGGACTTGCGCAGTCCACGCAAGAACAAAGTTTTTTGGGCGGCCTTCCGCCGATGGGCATGGAGGATTCGCTTGCGGCAGCCGGCGAGCCGGACAGCAAAGCCTTCGCCGACGGCACGCGAGCCATCAATGAAAGCCGCTGGACCGATGCGGTGGCCATCTTCTCCAATGTTATTCAGCAACGAAACGCGCACGCCGACGGCGCTCTCTATTGGAAGGCCTATGCCGAGAACAAGCTGGGAGAAACTCAGCCCGCGCTGGATACTTGCGGCGAATTGCGCCGCGATTATCCCAGGAGCCGCTGGATTGATGAATGTGGCGCGCTGGAGATTGAGATTCGTTCAAAGAACAATCAGCCAGTCCAACCGAAGACCGAGCCGGACGAGAACCTTAAACTGCTGGCGCTGAACGCGATGATGCAGAAGGATGAACCGCGCGCCGTGGGCGAGATTCAGGAGATTCTGGAGAGCAGTTCGTCAGAGAATCTGAAAGAAAAAGCGGTTTTCATTCTGGCGCAGGGGCGTTCGAATCAGGCGCAGCAACTGCTGGGACAATTGGCCATGGGAAAGATTAATCCCGCCCAACCCAATCCGGTTTTACAGGCCAAAGCGGCTCGATTGCTTCGCAACCAGGATGGCAAGCCAACCGGCTCACCCTATCCCGCATCGGGGAACGGGAACAGGACCATAACGCTCGACGTTGTGGTCACGGATAAATCCGGCGCTCCCACAGGCGGTTTGCAACGATCGGACTTTCAATTGTTTGACAATAAGAAACCGCAGGATCTCGTTTCTGTCCGGGCGGCCAGCGCAATGAGCCCGAATGCCGATCCTCCAGTCGAGGTTTACCTGGTTTACGACGCGATCAACGTGTCCTTTGTAGCCCGAGCCAACCAGCGGCAATTGCTGATGGACTACTTCAATCAGAACGGCAAGGTGCTTGCGCTGCCCACTTCTCTGCTGGTCCTCTCCGATAAAGGTATCTCGGAACAGAATCGGCCCACGCGCGATGGCGCCGCGCTGCTCCGCGTCCTTGACGCCAGCTACTCGGGACTTATGCAAATCAAGAGATACGAAGGCCTTGAAGGCGCGCGTATGCGCGAGGAAGACTCGCTCAAAGCCCTCAATCTCTTTGCTGTGCAACAGAGCAAGAGGCCCGGCAGAAAGCTCTTCATTTGGCTCGGTGAAGGTTGGAGCGTATACTCCAGGCCAAATTCGATTGGAGGGCCAAAGAGGCGACAAAGCATCTACGATTATGTCGCTTCGCTGTCTACGGCGCTGCGCGAGGCGCGAATCACTCTCTACGAAGTCCTCCCTGACAGCAACATCGGCAGATCGGACGTCTATATGCAATACGTCAAGGGCTTACGCGATATTAACCACGCTGACCTGGGAGATCTCTTACTCCCGGTCCTCGCTACTCAGACCGGTGGACAGGTTCTCATGGGCGTCCACGACCTGGCCAGCCTGATCGATCGCTGCGTTATGGACACGAAGACCTACTATGTGCTCACGTACAACCCGCCTCCGGCCGCTCATCCCGACGAGTTTCACGATATTGAGATCAAAGTCGACAGGCCCGGTCTGAAGGCGCGCACGCGGAACGGCTACTACTCGCAACCGTAACGGTTGCTTGCATTACAAGAAACAGGAAGGGCCACTCCGCTATGCGAAGTGGCCCATTTGTTCGTACGTTTAAGCCTGCTGGAGTTACTTAGCGGCAACCAGCGGACGGGTGCTCAAGCTGCCATTCTTGTAGCCTTTGGCGATTTCGGCAATGGAGACGGCCTTATAATCGCCGGCGTGGCCGGCCTGGCCAAACTGGGTCATGCGCTGGGCGACAACCTTCTGCATGGCCTCGCGGGCGGGCTTGAGGTAGTCGCGAGGATCGAATTTTTCCGGAGTCTCCCAGAGAACCTTGCGGATGGCGCCGGTCATGGCCAGGCGGTTGTCGGTGTCCACGTTGACCTTGCGCACGCCGTTGCGGATGCCGAGCTGAATCTCCTCGACGGGCACGCCCCAGGTCTCCTTGAGCTTGCCGCCATACTTGTTGATGATGTCCTGCAGGTCCTTGGGCACCGAGGAGCTGCCGTGCATCACCAGGTGAGTGTTGGGCAGGCGCTTGTGAATGGCGATGAGCACGTCCATCTTGAGGACCGAGCCGTCGGGCTTTTTCGTAAACTTGTAAGCGCCGTGGCTGGTGCCGATGGCGATGGCCAAGGCGTCGACGCCGGTCTTCTCGGCAAACTCGACCGCCTGGTCGGGATCGGTGACGTGTTCCAGGCCCGTTCCGCCCGCGCCGTGGCCGTCTTCGACGCCGCCCAGCACGCCGATTTCGCCCTCGACGGTGACGCCGCGCTCGTGCGCGAAATCGACCACGCGTTTGGTGACCGCGACGTTCTCCTCAAAGCTGGCCGGGGTTTTGCCGTCCTCTTTGAGCGAGCCGTCCATCATGACGCTGGTATAGCCCAGATCAATGGCGCTCTTGCAGGTTTCAAAGCTGTTGCCGTGGTCCTGGTGCATGGCGATGGGAATCTCGGGATAAAGCTCGGCCGCCGCCAGGATGAGGTGAAAGAGGAAGCGGTCCTGCGCAAATGAGCGCGCGCCGCGGCTGGCCTGGATAATGACCGGCGAATTGGTTTCCTTGGCCGCCGCCATGATGGCCTGAATCTGTTCCATATCGTTGACGTTGAATGCGCCGACGCCGTAACCGCCCTTGGCGGCCTCGTCGAGCAGTTGCCGCATGGAGACTAGAGGCATTTGAGTTTCTCCTTATGGTTTGTGTTCAGCCGCCTAGTTGCCAGGACACATGGAGCAAACAATCAGCCCGGTCAGCGGCGGGAACCGCGATCATCTCTATGGTAACAGGGACGCGCAAGGAGAAAGTGTGCGGGGGGATACAGGCACAATACACAGCCCCGGCGGACCGAATCAGGAGGGCGAGTTCCGATGTGGGCTGCGTCTCTTGACAACGGAACAGCCTGCTCCTAACCTTCTCTTATGAACCTTCAGCTTCCCGAACGTCAGGCAGCGGGACTCGCCAGCCTCTCCACGCGCACCGGGCGCAGCACTACTGAATTGGCGGCGGAAGCTGTAGACCGCCTGCTTGCTCAGGAAAACTGGTTTGATGCGCAGGTACAGTTGGGAATCGATCAGATTGCCCGGGGCGAATTCCTTGAAGAGGAAGAGATGGATGCTCGCGTGGCACGGATGATGCGGGCTTGAGAAAGCTGCGATGGTCGATGGCCGCGGCCGACGATCTGGAAGACATCGCCAATTACCTCTGGCTTCACCACCCTTCCTTCGCCGCCTCCACCATTCAACGGCTCTACGATGCGGCCAAGTCGCTCAAGGTGTTTCCATATGCGGGCCGAATTGGCATGAAGAGCGGTACGCGCGAACTGGTTCTCGCGCCACTGCCTTATCTTTTAATTTATGCGGTAGACGATCACTCGATTCACATTCTGCGCTTTCTCCACGCCTCCCGGGACCGTACTTAGTGCCGCAGACGCGCCATCTGCAATAATGCTCGACAGCCTCATCGCTGCCCGCAGCGCGGCAAAATCTTCTTCAAGCCTGCCTCGCCCTGCGAATACTCGATGCGGCAGATCATTACTTCCGCAAGCCGGTGCGCGGGGTCGGCTCGACCGGCTTATCGTAGAGCCCGCGGAAGGCGTTCCAGTGGACGCAAGTTCTTGCTGCGCCGGGTCCGAGAATCCTAACTCTCAACCCGCGAACCCCACCCCACGGACTAAGACCTGCCTGTGGGGACCTGGAGCCTGGCCATCTGGCAATTACCTATCTGGTGCAGGTAGTTGGGCAGCCCCTAGGGCCACAGCTACACCCCGCTTGCGGAGGGATGCTGCCAGACTGCACTAAACATGCCCCCTGGGGACCGCAGCAACTGTTGTCGGAGTTCGGCGACCATCCATTGTTACATTGCAGACATTGCGGAACGCCATTGGTCTGATTAAAGCTCGCGTAGGTGTTTCCCGTGCATTGCACGCACTTGCCGGAGAGATTGAATGGAGTCAGGACCATTCCCGCCGGGCATCTCGGGGTATAGCAGGCGGTGTGGCTCCCATTCGCAAAGATTCCGGCGCAGAACAGGTAGTTTCCGTTGCATTCATTGCACGCCTTGCACACAGGTGGATTGCCCTGGGCGATATCGTTTCCGGTGCAGGTATTGCTCGGCAAACTCCCGGCAATGCAGGTGTACGGGGGTGTGGTTCCGGTTTGATGCTTGGCCTCAACTCCACCCTTGAGATCCGACACCAGATGCAACATTCCGGTCGGGCATGAGTAGTTACCACTTTGATTGGAGTTCTCCATTCCCGGTTTCAAACAGTTGGCCCCGGGGGCGAGTGGCGTTCCGCCACATGTCGGCATGGAAGCCGCATAACATGTGAAGGCCGGCGTGGTCGTTGTCTGATGCTCTGGTAAATCGCCACCCTTGAGATCTGTGACCAGATGGAGCCCTCCCTGCTTACACACAAGAGCCTGACTCCGGGCTTGTGGGGCCGACATGAGCATGAGCAGCACCAACACGCAGGCGCTCATGAAAAGCAACGTCTTCAACGCATTTTGACCAGGCATTCGGATACTCCTTTCTCAGTCGAGATTTCGTTCTATCCCTCACTTATCTCGTAATGCGCAGCAGATGTCAATGGAAAATGCGCCTCAGGGCCCGCCTGAGAACTCCTCTGGCCTGAAAGGGAGGGACTACTTAATGAGGCCGGTACGCGGGGTTGGCTCGACCGGCTTATCGTAGAGCCCGCGGAAGGCGTTCCAGCGGACAATGATGATCTCCTGGAGCATTTTGAAGCCGTCTTTGATGTAGCTCATGCGGGAGCGCTCGTCGTGGGCCCAGCTGACCGGCACCTCGATAATCCAAAAATCACGCTTCATGGCGATGAACAGGATCTCCGGATCAAAGCCCCAACGCTCGATGGTCTGGAGATGGAAGACGGTCTGCGCGGCCTGGTGAGTGAAGGCCTTGAAGCCGCACTGAGTATCGGCGAAGGGCAGGCGCATGATAAAACGGGTTACGAGGTTGAAGCAGCGGCCGAAGAACTGGCGGTAAATGGGCTGGCGCTGGGTCTGGCGGTCTTTTTCCAGCCAACGGGAGCCGATGGCGATGTCCGCGCCCTGCTGGATGGCAGCAAAGAGGCGTTCGGCCTCTTCGATGGGCGCCGAGAGGTCGGCGTCGGTGAAGAGCACCACTCCGCCCCGCGCCTGGAGCATCCCGGAGCGCACGCTGTAGCCTTTGCCCCGGTTGCCGGGGTTCTCGACGAGCCGGACCTCGGGAGCGGTTTTGGCAAAGGCGCGCACCGCCTCGGCGGTTTTGTCAGTGGAGCCGTCGTTGACCACTACGACCTCGGCAACCCAGCCGCGGGCGCGGATGCAACCCACTATCGACTCCAGCGCCGACAGAACGCGGGCGCTCTCGTTGAAGACCGGAATTACAATACTGTACTTTGGCCGGGCGCTGTTGCCGGTTTTGCTGCCGGGATCGTCCATTACGTTTCCGTTCCCTCCCTGGAACGTTCCAGCCTCTTAACCGGGCTCGTGAACGCCAAGAAATGTTACAGGTCATCATAAATGCTTTTGGGCATAGTTGGCAGGCGGCTTCACCCGTAGAGGGGATTTCCGGCAAACTATTGAGGGGAAAAGGCTCAAATTCACAAAGTTGCTTTGTTTTTTATGCCAGAACGGGTAAAATCCGTTTATGCTGTGAGGGGAGGCTAGAGGACATGACAAAGGCAGACCTGGTGGAAAAGGTGACCGCGGCAGGCGAGTTAACACGGCGCGACGGCGAAGTCATCGTCGAGACCATATTCGAGGCGGTGATCGGAGCTCTCAAGAGCGGAGACAAAATTGAGATTCGCGGCTTTGGGTCCTTCCGCACCCGCCAGCGCAACTCCCGCATCGGGCGCAACCCCAAGACCGGGGAGCGCGTCGAGGTCCCGGCCAAGAAGGTGCCCTACTTCAAGCCATCCAAGGAGCTGCGCGACCTGGTCAATCCCCAGGAAGCCAAGGCCTCCTGAGCGCGCTTATACCTTAGATATTTGCAACCGCCACAAGGAACGGACCCCGGTTCGTGATGCATGATTGCCTCTGTGCGGCATCAAGAGCCGCAAAGGGGATGAGCATCTGCATGGACTGTGCCGTTAACGGGGCCATGAGGGGATCGGCCAGGTATTCCCCGGAAGGTGCTGTACCATTACTCCCTGGCCACTTCAGGCCGGATACCTATGACGCTCATCATGCGCCCTGCGTGGCCCGCGGAGGCTCGATGAGAGAAAAACAGTTCCCTATGACAGCTTGTGCAGCCGCCTACGAGATGGATGAACCGGGGCTTTAGGCCAGCCGAAAGCAACTGGCGGCGGTTGGCTTCGACCAGATTCAAATGCAGGCTGGGGCCGATCTCCGAGTGGCCGGGAGCGCGTTGCGTCATGAAGAGCAGAGGGTACTTCGTACGGACCGGGTCCGAGTCGTAGACCTCGCGGAAGAGCTCGCGGGCGTAGTCGAACTGCGACTCGAAGCTGGAGAGGACCTCCTCGCCCACGGCGTAACAGCACGGACCAATGCCGGGACCGATGGCGGCTACCAGATCCTCAGGCCGGGAGCCGAACTGGAGCCTCATGCGGCCAATGCCGGACTCGACAATGCGCTCGACGGTTCCGCGCCAGCCGGCATGGAAGGCGGCTACCGCGCGCCGCTTGCGGTCGGCTACCAGAATCGGGATGCAATCGGCGGTGCGGATACCGAGAAGCAGACCGGGCTCATCGGTCATCAGGCCATCGGCTCTTCGGGGCCGCTTCCGGCTTGCATCCGCCGCACTCGCCAGGAGCACCAGGTTGGAATGAATCTGGCGAAGATCAACAAGCGGGGTGGAGGGGTCTCCGCTGACGGCCTCAACAAAAAGCCGGCGATTCCGCGCTACCGTTTCCCGGTTGTCCTCATCATTAAAGCCGAGATTCAACTCGCCCGGCTCATCGTCCGCGCAGTAGACACGGCTGAGACCGCCGCGGCGCGTGCTGAAGCCGTGCCAGAGCCAGTTCATCTTTTCCCAGGCAGGAACCGCCAGCCACTGGACGCCGTTGGGGGCGATGCGGGGAAGCGGGGCGGGGGTGGTCAGCTCATGCCGGGCCGAGCGCTCGAAACGCATCCGCGTGGTCACGCCCGCGGACTTTCCGCGCAGGTTGCGCAGGAGACCCGCGTGCTCAAAAAGCGCGTCGATCTGCTGTATGACCGGACCAGAATTATTCTTTGGAGCAGGAGGGGGCATCTGGACTCCATTTTATCCGGCGGCATAAAAGCATTGGGCCTGCCTTCCGGCAGGCCCGCTTGAGAGGCATCGAATGGAGGGGTCCAGAGGGTTACGGGGAAGAGGTTCGTACTGAACCTTCAAGAAGGAGGGAATTCCTTTCTTGGTGGGCGATATTTCGGGGAAGCCTCTGCTCGTTAACATTATAGATGCGGGCAAGCGGAAAAGGTTTCACGGCCAATTAATTATTTCCACAAATTACCGTAGTTTTCCCGGATGCGCGAAAAATGTATCCATTTGGCCCATTTTTACCGACAAACGTCGAATGAGAGAGCGTGTGCCTGCTCCCCCGAGGAAGAGGCCAAAATGACGGTTGCCGCACTTTCCACGGCGGGGTTCTCGCAGTACATTGCCGCGTCCAGCAACGTTTCAGCCTCGCAGCAGGCCTGGCAGTCGCTCGGGCAGAGCCTGGCGCAGGGCAATCTGAGCGCCGCGGAAAGCGCATTCAAGACTTACAGCCAACTGAACCCGGCGCCGGCGTCCTCCAGCAGCACATCGGCCCCTTCTCAACTCACCACCGACATGGCGGCGCTCGGCAGCGCCCTCAGCTCAGGCAACCTCTCCTCAGCCCAGTCCGCCTATTCGTCTGTCCAGAATGACCTGAAAACCACCCCGTCCCAGGCAGTCGCTAACGCGGAGAGCGCCGCGGCACAAACAGTGCAATGGATGGACGATCTGCTCAGTCTTTCTGACTCCAGCAGCTCATTCCCGAGCACGAGTACGGTGGACCCGGTAACTGCCATGCTGGACAGCGCCTACGGGCTGAACTATTCCAACAACACAACGAATCCATTGGTCACGTTGCTGGAGAGCAAGTACGGCGACGGCAGCGCCGCCAGTTCCTCAAGTTCCGGCGCAAATTCGAACACGGCTAGCAGCGGCACGGCCAACGCGCCAAGCGCCATCAGCAGCGGCAACGCGGGCAGCAGCGCCAGCGTCAATGCATTTGCATGATAGATTACACGCGGCGAATGCGAGTATGAAATTGCGGTTTCCCACATATTCCGCACAAAACACAGAATGAATGGGGCACAAAGCTATCCCACCCGAGAGAATTTTTCAGATGATGTAGAGTGCGGTGGAAACCAGGAGATCCACGCAACAGCCGGCCGTGTAGCCGGCGCTACAGGTTTGCGACCCATCGACACTTTACGCAATCGGCGATATCAAAGCGGCAGGCTGCGGTGAGCCAGTTGGAAGTTTCGCTTAACGGTGTTCAAACAGTGTTCACGGTTTCGGGAAATGCCGCAATCAATTGATTTAATTGGAGCGGGAGACCGGGATCGAACCGGCGACATTCAGCTTGGGAAGCTGACGTTCTGCCACTGAACTACTCCCGCATCCTGTTTGCGATCAACAACTTAAAGGAAGGTGGCGAGCGTACAGGCATGGCCTTCGTTGCTTCCCGCCCAGCAGGTCGCGCATTCACATGCAGGCTTGCACACCAACCTCGCTCTTATCATACCCGCGCGCGCCGTCAGCGTAAAGCCAACGTTCTGTCCTTGCTGCAAACGGGAAAACAACGCGGCTTCGCGCCAGCCTTGCTCCGATGAAAAGTAAAAGCCTCAAAAGATAATTCTCATTGCTGTACGCGCGGTGTTACTCTGCTTGCGTGGATTGCGCTCCATGGAGCGGGATTCATGGCGGCCGCGACGCCGGCCTCAAGCGCCTTCTCAGGAGGGCGCTTGCTGACCAGCATGAACGGCTGACCTTCAGAGACTGTGAAGCTTGGGGTAAGTTATGGACATTGAGATTGTTGTGAGCGGGGAGACCGGCAAGTGGGTATTGAATTATCCCCGCATTCGCATCGGACAGGACCCGAATTGCGAAGTCAGCTTGCCGCCCGGGAAATATCCCGCGGTAGCCGGGGAACATGTGACGCTTGAAATGGTGGGCGGCGCAGTCAGCCTGGCCAGGGGGATGCCTCCGGGCGGCGAAACCTACATCAATGGCTATCCAGCAGGAGCCGGCGCCGCGATTCGCTCCGGCGATATAGTCCGTTTGGGAGCCGGAGGGCCGGAGCTCCGCATTCGCCTGCTGGAACGTGAGGCCTATGCGCCGCCAGCGCAACAAGAGCCTGCACGCGCGGTGCAGGAACCAACGCGCGTAATGCATGAACCGACGCGCATCATCTCCGGCTCGACATCCGCGGCGTATTCTTCCTCGCCACCCGCGGCGCCAACTGTAGCGGGAAGACAGAGTTATACAGCCGAAGTAGTCCGCGGAGCTTCCGCCGCACCCCGGACTGCCGTGCAGCAACCGGCGGCAAACGCCGACGAAGGCCAGCGCGCCCAGGAGAGCAAGATGAAATCGATTCAAAACATTCTGGTGGTAAATCTGGTGATTCTCCTCATCCTGCTGGGGTGTAACTTCTGGCAGAGCTGGGAGCTTGCCCAAACGCGGGATGATGTGCAGCAGTTGCGCGCACAGGCGCAGAACGCGGTCACCCAGTTCACGCCGGCGCTCGATGCCCGGCTGAAAGCTTTGGATGATCGCCTCGACGGCATGGACACGCAAGTTGCGCAGGCCCAGGATCGCCTGGTAAAAACCATGGATGCCCAGACCAAGCACGAAGAGGACCGCATGGTGGAACGCATGAACACTGCAATTCCAACCATGCTGGACAAGTACATCGCCAGCAAGATGGCGCAATTAAGGCAATAAGCATCTTCACGGTTACTGGAATTCGAGCGTCGCGCTCTAACTAAGTTCCCCATCCACTCGACTGTATCCGGCGAGAGGATGGGGAACCGGCAATCGCTCGTTGACGCTGGTGTCGCGCTACTGGGAGTAGGTGTAGGACTCAAAGCCGTTGAGATAGACCGGCAGTGGAAGCGTAAAGACCCCATCCGGGCCGGGGTGTGCTGCCCATGGATTGCGCAGGGTTACGGTCTGCGCGGCATTGTCGTAACTCAGCAGCGTGTAGCAGTGCGCCGGAACCCACCAATTCGCGCTTGCGAATTGCTCGCTAGGCGCCGCAGACTTTGTTCCGGCCACCATCGCGACCCCGCCCGCGCGGAAGCGTTGCAATTGTTGCATGGTTTGCTGGGAGTTGTTCGTAAAGCCCGCAAAGACTTTGCCCTGGCCCAGGAAGGCCTCCATCACCCGCACCGGAATTCCTCCCTGGCCCAGGCTCTTGTAGGCTCCAAAGACCTCGCCGTTTTCCTGCACGGTCTGCGCCAGCGCGGCGAAAAAACCTTTTTCGTCGAGAAATCCCACCAGCGCCTGCGCCTCGGATGAGGGAACGCCATTCGCATGGAGTTCCGCAGCTAGGCGCTGCTTGAGCGAATACTGGTCCATCGATCCATCCTGGCTCACCACCGAACGAATAGCCCGGTCATAAGCCACCAGCAACTCCTCCGACCCATCCAGCCAGGAAATAGCCGTAGGCTGAATAAAGACCGGAATCACATTCGATTTCCTGATGGCATCCACCAGGCTCTGCCGCAGGACTCGCTGCGCATAGGCCCGCATCAGCACCGCAACCCATGTTCCATCTGAGCGGTCATAGCCATGCGTCCGCCCATAGTCCACATCGCTCTGGTACACGGCTTCATCCGGCCCGCTGAAGAAGTGAACTTTGTAGCCGCCTTTGGGATTCCGGCGAATCGCGTTACGAAAGACGCCGGGCGCAGTTTTAGCCAACGCAGCAATCGTCGCATGAAAGTAGCAACTGCCCAACTGACCCTGGCGGACCGATTGCGGACTGATCCCTCGGCTTCCCCAGAGCGCCGTGTCCTGGGACAAGCCGCTCTGCGCCAAACCGCTCCCTAACAGCAAAATGGCGATTCCTGCCAATGGCTTTCGCATTGTTTCTCCTTCTTGCCTGCTTCTACTGATTCTATTCCGGGCTTTATGACTGAGCGTTTGTTGCCGGCTTGGGGGGCTCGGGCAAAATCTGCATCGCCGATTTGAATACCTGAAATTTCACTGAATTTGCAGCCGCGCCGGCCGGAACGCTCACCAGCTTCAATTCGCGCCGGATGGCCTCCTCTCGCTCCGGCGTCGGCGGATGATCGGAGAGGAAGGGTATTGGCGTCCCGGCCTGTGACTTCTCCAGCGTATCCAACTGCGCAAACAGCTTGAGGAATCCATTCGGATCCCAGCCGGCGCGCAGCATATCGTAGAAGCCCAGCAGGTCGGCCTCCGCCTCGTCGCGGCGGTTGAAGTGCAACCTGGCCAGCATGGCCGCCGCTCCGCCGAAGTTGAGAATGATCTGATTGACCACGCTATTTTGTTTATCCAGGTTGTCCAGAACCGGTTTAATCAGGTGCTGTGCCGCAAAAAAGATCATCAACTGGTTCACCACGTGCCGCCCCACCACGTGCCCAATCTCGTGGGAGAGCGCAGCCGCCAGCTCATCCTCGCTAGTGATGAGCTCAATCAGCCCGCGATTGACGTACAAAAATCCGCCGGGCATGGAAAGCGCATTGGGAACGTGCGAGTTCACCAGCTTGATCGAATAAGAAAGGTTGGGCCTTTGGCTTTGCGCGGCCAGTCTGGCGACCAGCCCGCCAAGGTAGCGATCGATCAGCGTGTTGCCGGCCATCGCCTCCTCTTGTTCGAACATTGTGGCGAACTGCCGCCCCAGCGCAATCTCGTCCTCGTCGGTCAGCAGGTTCAGCGGAGAGATGTGAATATGCGGCTCTTCGGCTGACAAGCATGAGGCCAGCCACCCCGGAGCCAGAGCAAAAGCCGCAGCTCCCATTCCGGCCTTCGATAACCACTCGCGCCTGCTCCATACGGTCATTGCGAATCCTCTGCTTCAGTTGATTTTCTATCCTGATGTGTACGGCAGCTAAGGCCGAAATGATCCTGTTATTTCAACTCTTTCAGCCGGTCGCATCCCCACTGGTTGCCCAGGCCGCAGCCCTTAATGTACAGTTGCCGGGCCTTATCTGGATCCTTGGCGGCGCCGCGGCCTAGCAAATAGCAACTCCCCAGGCTGCTGCAACCGGCGCCATTCCCGGCATCGCAGGCCCGCGAGTAAAGAGCCGCCGCCCGAACATCGTCATTGGACACGCCGCGGCCATTCCAATAGCTGTTGCCAAGATTGCTGCAGCCCAGGGCATCGCCCGCATTACAAGCCTTGGCATAATAAGATGCCGCGCGGGAATCGTCCTCGGCCACGCCTTTGCCATTCGCGTACAGAACGCCAAGATCGGTGCAACCAAGGGCGTTACCGGCATCGCAGGCTTTGGAGAAGAGGCCCGCCGCGCGTTGATCGTCCTCCGTAACACCCTGTCCGTTACGGTACATGATGCCGAGATCCTTGCACGCCACCCAACCGCCACCCGAGCAGGCCTTATCAAAAAGAGGAGCGGCATCGGAGAAGCGTCTCTGGCTGTAGAGCGCAGTGGCCTGCTGCGTAATGTCGTTGATACTCGGCTGCTGAACCGGAGGGTTGACAGCCGCTGGCGGATTGGCTGGCTGCTGCTTGACAATCTGCGGCAGAACAATTTTCGGCAGAACAATCGATGGCCTGGAATTATCAGCCTGGGTAGGATTCTGATCCTTTGGGCTGGCAGGCTTTTCTGTCGTTGGCTTGTCGCTCGTGTTGCTCACAGGCGCCGGCGCTCTGAGAACCGTTGGCCTGGGATTGGCTGTACCGGTATTCATGCCTGTCTGAAGCGGTGGCACTACGGTTTGTGGAGTTGTCGTTGTTGCTACTGTGTTTACGGGTTGAGGCTTGGGTGAAAAGAGCCAAGCCATGGCTAATCCCGCAGCCAGCGCCAAAACCGCCAATGCTGCCCACGCCCAAACGGGAAATTTATGGTCATCGGGCTTATCGGCAGGAGGGACCGGCTCAGCAGGTTGTTCCGGATGCGGCCAGCTCTCCTCAATAAGCGTCTGCCCGCGCTTCATCGCCGAAGGCGCACCCGTCTCCTGCCGTTTTTGAACAGGGCTGGAAAGAATGACGTCGAGCTGGTTAAGCACCTCCGCATCCTGCGGGCGGTCGTTGCGATTCTTGGCCAGCATTCGCATCACCAGCCCATCCAGTCCCGGCCAGTTGGCCAGTTCCGGCCGCACTTCGCTGGGCAAGCGGGGCTTTTCCATCTGGTGCTGTTGACTCCAGCCATCCAGAGTGTGTGCGTGGAAGGGCGTGCCGCCGGTCAGCATTTCATAGAAGACGCAGCCCGTAGCGTATAGATCCGTCCGGCCGTCCATCTCGGCAGCGGGCATCTCCATCCACTGCTCGGGGGCGGCATATTCGGCCGTCAGCAGCCGTCCGTGCGTCATGTTCGACTGGGTCGAGCTCTTGGCCATGGCAGCGATGCCGAAATCGAAAACTTTGGGTAGCTCCCCGCCAGCGGCGGCCCGGGCCAGCAGAATGTTTTCCGGCTTGACGTCGCGGTGAACGATTCCCCGCGCATGTGCCGCGGCCAGCCCGCTCACCATGCCGCGCGCCAACTCCAGCGCTCGCGGAATGCCGAACCCTTTGCGTTCCTCATCCAACGCTTGCCGCAGATTGTTCCCCTCCACGAACTCCATGGCGATAAACAGGCTGCCGTCCTCGGTCTGGTCCAGGTCCAATACCTGGACGATATTGGGATGGCGCAACGAGAATGCCGCCTGCGCCTCGTTGCGGAAGCGCTTGATGAACTGGGGATTGTGGCTCAGCCCGGCGACCAGGAACTTGAGCGCCACATGGCCGCCCAGCAGCATGTGTTCGGCCAGGTAAACAACCCCCATCCCTCCCTGGCCCAGTATTTTGACGATTTTGTATTTGTTTTTTACCAAGCTGCCCACTGCCAGCTCGTGAGACACAATCAGCACTGCCCCGTCGCTGGGACAGGTGGCATGCTGATCCGGGTAATCCGTATCGCAAACGGGACAGGTTTTCATCTCTGCGCCCTGCCTTCAGTGGTAGATTTGCTGGCGAAAGAATACCACGCCCGCGGCTACGCTGGGGCGGCTTTTCCGCCCCGGTAAGCAGGCCCTGGGCTACAATAAAGACAGGCCAAAACCAAATCTTTCTGCGGAATCTCCGCATACAGAGCAAGGAGCTTTATTTTTATGGCGATTCCCGCCACGCAACTGCGTCCCGGAATGATCATCAAGCACAACGATTCGCTTCACCTGGTCTTCAAGGTCGAGCACCGCACCCCCGGCAACCTGCGCGCCTTCATCCAGGCCAAGCTGCGCAACCTGCGCACCGGCGCCATGTTCGAGCACCGCTTCCGCTCCGCCGACGCCATTGAAAAGGTCGTCGTGGACTCCGTCGCCATGGATTTTCTCTACAACGACGGCGACGACTACTACTTCATGAACCCAGTGGACTACGAGCAGACCGTCCTCAAGGGCTCCACGCTGGGCGACGCCATCGAGTTCCTCACCCCCAACCTGCAAATCAAGGTCAGCTACCACGACGGCCAGGCCGTGGGCATCGACCTTCCCGCCGCCGTCGAGCTGACCGTTGTGGAGACCGAGCCTGGCCTCAAGTCAGCCACCGCCAGTAGCGTCACCAAGCCCGCCAAAACCGAAACCGGCCTCGTCGTCCAGGTCCCCGCCTTCATCAACGAAGGCGAAAAAATCCGCGTGGACACCAGCGAGGGGGCTTACCTGAGCCGGGCGTAATTTCGTCGATTAGATGTACAATCACTGTTGCGTTCCTTGACTGATATAAAGGAGAGCAACATGAAACGTTTTCTCTCATTGCTCCTCGCGTGCTTTGTCGTACCGCAGGCAATTCTTGCGGCGCAAACTTCCCCATCGGCCACAGCCGATCAAGCGGCAGTCGTCGAGGGTAACAACGCCTTCGCCATCGCGCTCTACGGCCAGTTGCGCTCGCAAAATGGCAATCTCTTCTTCTCGCCTGAAAGCATCTCCACCGCGCTGGCCATGGCCTATGCCGGGGCGCGCGGCGACACCGCCGCGGAGATGGCGAAGGCGATGCATTTCACGCTGCCCCCGGAGCGATTGCATCCGGCGATGGGCGCTCTGCTGAGCAATCTCAACGCGCCGCATGACGGATACCGGCTTCGCGTCGCCGACGCTCTCTGGGCGCAACGGGATTATGCCTTCCGCGATGATTTTCTCAAGCTGACGAAGAAAGATTACGGCGCGGGATTCAATCCGGTGGACTTCAAAGGCGCGCCCGAGGCGGCGCGGCTGACCATCAACCAATGGGTCGAGCGGAAAACCGAAAACAAAATCAAAGACCTGATCCAGCCCGGCGTGCTCGACCCGATGACCAGGATGGTGTTGACCAACGCCATCTACTTCAAGGGCGACTGGCAGACGCCATTCGAGAAGTCGTGGACAGAAAATGATGATTTTCATCTATCTCCGGCGCGGAATGTGAAAGCGCCCCTGATGCACCTCACCGAAGGTTTCGACTATTTCGACGGCGGAAGATTTCAGGCCCTGGCAATCCCGTATAAGAGCGGGGATTTATCCATGATCGTCTTTCTGCCCAAAGAAATTGGCGGTCTGCCTGCTTTAGAAGAGTCGATGACTGCGGCCCACATGAAGCAATGGCTCGATCAGTTGAAGTGGGTTCACGAAGTGATCCTGACGCTGCCCAAGTTTACGATGACGCGGCAATTCGGACTTGCGGGCACGCTTGACGCAATGGGGATGCAGCGTGCGTTTGATGCGAACGCCGCCGATTTTTCAGGAATGACCGGCAACCGCGAATTGTTTATTTCCGCGGTGATCCATAAAGCTTATATCGATGTCGATGAGAAGGGAACCGAAGCAGCGGCGGCGACGGCAGTGGTGATGGAGAAAGCCATGGCGATGCCGCCGAGATTTCAGCCGCCGCCGCCAATTGTCTTCCGCGCCGACCACCCCTTCGTCTTCCTGATCCGCGATAATCGCTCAGGCGGCATCCTGTTCATGGGCCGAGTCACCGATCCGACAAAATAATTCCAACCGATAGTTAGAACTCCTGGGTTTTTCGACTCTTGCGCGCTCGCCAGCGCCGATTGGATACCCCTCCCTTCACGGCGTCAGGAGGCTCAACACGCCGGAGATTCAGGCTCCAACTATGTTAAATTTAGAGTGAAAGACCATTCGCGGAGAGGTGGCAGAGCCCGGTTGAATGCACCTGACTCGAAATCAGGCATAGTCGTAAGGCTATCGGGGGTTCGAATCCCTCCCTCTCCGCCATTGACCCTTCCAAGAGCATCCCAAGAAATCCAATTCTGAGTAAGAATCCACTGAAAATAAACATTTTATTGCTTTAACGCGTCCATTTGTGTACTATGGAAGCCAGCAACTCGTGCGGGTATATCTGTGGGTACATTCCCCCGCGAGCTGTGGGTACATTGCCTGGAGGTGACTTCCATGCGGTTAACAGACACCCAAATTAAGCGAATCAAGCCGGACGCAAAGCCCTATAAAGTCAGTGACGGCGGAGGGCTGTTTCTGTGGGTTACTCCAGCGGGCGGAAAGATTTGGCGCTGGGCCTTTCGGTATGAGGGGCGGTCCAAGCTCATGACCTTTGGCAAGTATCCCGATGTGCCGCTATCTCTCGCTAGAGAGCGCCACACGGAGGCGCGCAAGGTGCTGGCCACCGGCGTAGACCCAATGGCAGAGCGCAAGGCCGAGAAGGCGGCAACGGAGAATTCCTTCCAAAGCGTTGCCCGCCTGTGGCTGGCACACTGGCAAGATGGTAAGAGTCCCCGCCATGTGGACTATGTGAAGCGCCGCATGGACGCCGATATTCTTCCCTGCCTGGGCGCGCGGCCCATCGCTTTGATTGAGGCCCCGGAACTGGTGGCCATGACCAAAACCATTGAGCAACGCGGCGCTCGGGACATTGCCAAGCGCGCCCTGGAGACAACCGGGCAAGTCTTCCGCTTCGCCATTGCCCACGGTTATTCCACCCGCAACCCGGCCAGTGAGATTCGCCCCAGTGACATTCTCAAGTCCGGGCGCAAGGTGAACTATGCCCGCGTGGATGCGCGCGAACTGCCGGAACTGCTCCGGGCAATTGAGGTCTATCAGGGAACACACGTGACACGACTGGCCTTGAAGTTGATGGCGCT